>ULOH01037594.1_pt1 | contig 89909 bp, 86 predicted proteins | sample 1952421 | NCBI WGS metagenome assembly ULOH01 (sample SAMEA4835599, study PRJEB28245) | human gut metagenome | biome: gut microbiome; material: fecal sample | place: Denmark | collected 2008
GTTTTGGCATTTTTCATTTTTGCATTTATTATATAGATAAGGAGAAATAAGTGAATCTAAATTTTCTTTGTGCGTTCAATCCAATGATGATTGTTTATGTTATTGTTGCAATTCTTGTTTTCTTGCTTATGATTATGATTCACGAATTGGGGCACTACACCGCAGGTCGAATTCTTAAATTTAAAATCAATGAATTTTCAATTGGCTTTGGAAAGGCAATTTTTTCTCGAACAAACAAACGCGGCGAAAAGTTTTCAATTCGTCTTTTCCCTCTTGGAGGATACTGTGCTTTTGAAGGAGAAAACGGCGAGGGGGCAGAAAAAAATCCCGACGCATTCACAAATCAAAAACCTTGGAAGCGAATTATTGTTCTTTTCATGGGAGCGTTTTTCAATTTTCTTTCTGCAATTGTTTTTTCATTTATCTTGCTTGTTTGCTTTGGATTTGACATCTATCAAGTTTCAAACAACCCTTCCGTTTACAATCCAAATCTGCAACAAGGCGATGTTATTTATGGAGTTGAAGGAAAAAAAGTTTGCTTTGCAACAAACGGAACAATAACCGCCCTTTTGCGTCAGCAACCTAACAATCAAGATTTTGAAGTTACAATTAAAAGACTTAACCCAGAATCTAACCAATATGAATTTTTGAAAGTTAAAATTCAAAAGAAACAGATGTTTGCCGAAGGGGTTAACCCAGCAACTTTAACCCCAGAGCAACTTGCCGACACAACAAACAACGCGATTTATGCGTTCGATTCCGAAGGAAAAGCAATCTACACAATTGGAACAAACCTTAAACTATACCCTCGCCCATTTTTTGAAGCGCTTGGCGAAGCTTTCATTCTTGCGGTTATGATGGCATGGGCAGTTTTGAAATCCCTTTGGATGCTTATAACTTTCCAACTTACAACAAAAGACGTTGGAGGTCCAATTGCCACAATAGGTATGATTGCAACAAGCGCGCAGGCGTCAATTGTTAACTTGTTTGTTTTAATTCCACTGATTTCGGCAAACCTTGCCATGTTTAATCTGCTTCCTTTCCCAGCGCTCGACGGGGCTCAAATTGTTTTCACGGGAATTGAATGGATTCGAAAGAAGCCTATAAAGCCAAAAGTTCAGGGAATAATAAATATGTGCGGGCTGATATTCCTGCTAACGCTTGTTGTTGTTCTGGACATTTTGCATTTTGTTTTATAACTATCATTTGGAGAAAAATTTGGGAAACGAAATTGAGAAAAACCTTCAAATTCAAGAAGGAAGAAAAAACTATTTGAATAAGCTTAAAGCAAGGCTTATTCTTGTTGTTCCAATGTTTATTCTTTCCGTTATGTTTGTTGTTTTTGGCATTTTGTTTATCCCTCGCCCCTCTTCAAGAGTTGAAAGTTCGTTCACTTTTAATGTTCACGAAATTTCAGCAAATATCTCTGGCGGCATAACCGGCGCAAAATCATCTCATAATTTTTCAACTCTTACCTTTTCGCCATCTTCCTCTCCTTCAAAACTCGAACTCGATTCTTGGGGAAGCGCAGTTGAGTTTAACGAAAATCAAGACGACATTATCCTTTCTTTAACAATTGTTAATTTGGGAGAAAACACAATAAGTTGCCACATTAAAAATAGCCCAGATTCAATTGAGAATCTTAACATTCAATTTTCACAACCTAAAACTTTTTCGCTTGAAAAAGGAAAAAGCGAAATCTTAACGATAACAATTTCATCAATTAACAAAAGCCAACTTATTAAAAACGCACAGTTCGAATTTGCGCTTTCAATATATCCACTTGGAGAATAAAACTGCAAAATGCAGTTTTTTTATTGCTAAAATCTTGTTTTAAATTTATTTTTATTGTAAAATTTAAGCATGGATTGGTTACTTTCAAAAATTAACACAGAATTTGAAAATAAATATAGTTTCCTAAAACTTCTTAATGTAACACTTAAAAAAGCTTCGGCTTCGTGCTGCATAACTTTTTTATATCCTGAAAACAAAAATCTTTCCGACGACGAAAAGTTGGAACTTGAAACATACATAAAATCAATTCTTCCTCTTAACTCAACCTTAACTGTTAAATTTAAGAAAAGTTATTTGGACGATAATCTTGTTTTAAAAGCTCTTTTCGATTTTTTAAGTTCAGCTTTTCCTTCCGTTGTTCCTTTTGTTAGCAAAGAAAGCGCAAAGGTTTTGAAAGACTTTTCTCAAACAACAGTTTCGCTTGTTATTGACAAAGGTTTTTTGGAATTTTTTAACGAAAACGAACTTAAAACAGCGGCAAAAAAAGAAATGGAAAAACAATTTTGCACCGAATTTACGCTAGTTATTGAGAAAGGCGAAATTGCGAAAGATATTGAACTTAAACCAATTCAAAAACTTAAACCAACAGTTCCAAGATATCAAGTTGAACAATTTAGAAATCTTTTTGGGGGCGAAATTTCCCCAAATCCAGAATATATTAAAAACATTAAGTCGGCAAAAACTTCGGTTATTCTTGCAGGGAAAATTGAAAATTTTGAAGAGAAAAGTTATGAAGTTAAAAAAGGCAAAATGATTGGACAAAGAAAAAACTATTTTGCTTTTGTTCTTAACGACACAACCGCAAAAATTGATGTTCGTTATTTCACAACAATTGCAAACGAAAAAAAATTTGCTCAACTTCTTTCTGGCGACGAAGTTTTGATTTTGGGCGACATTGAAGAGTTTAACAAAAAATTAACTCTTTATGTTAAGGCAATTTCAAGATGTAAACTTCCAGAAAAAATTGAACTTAAACAAGTGTTTTCTAACGAATATGAAACACCCTGTGTAACGCCATATTCCATTCTTTCTCAAGACAACTTATTTAAAAGACAAGTTATTTATAACCCATTCATCGAACGGGGAACTTTTGTTGTTTTTGATGTTGAAACAACTGGATTAGACTATGAAAACGACGAACTTTTGGAAATTGGAGCTGTTAAAATTGAAAAAGGAACTATTGTTTCAAAATTCTCTTCGCTAATTAAACCTGCAAACCCAATTCCGCTTTCCGCAACGGCAATCAACAACATAACCGATGCAATGGTTGAATCATGCCCAAGCGTCGATGTTGTTATTCGTGATTTCTTTCGCTACACTCGCGGAAGCGCTCTTGTTGGATACAATGTTTCCTTCGACCAAAAGTTTGTTCTTCAAGCGGCAAAAAAACAAGGGCTTGTTTTCGATAACGAGTTTGTTGATGTTATGCCTCTTGCTAAAAGCAAACTTCGCCTTCCTCGCTATCGCCTTGGCGACGTTGTTAAACGTCTTGAAATAACTCTCGACGGAGCCCATCGCGCCTATGCCGACGCTCTTGCAACAGCCGAAGCATTTTTAAAACTTAATTCAAATGAATTTTAAAAAATTAAATAAAAAATGGGCGAAAAACCCATTTTTTTGTTGTTTTTTAAGTTATTTTGTTAAATTATTAGTCCATATCAACTTTATATTGTTCGAAGAAAACAATTTTTTCTGGCGCTGCAAATGGTTCAACAATCTCTTTATTTTGTTCTTTAAGCTCATCTTCGGAAACGTGAAGTTCTTTTGCAACATCCCAGAAAGTTTTCCCCTCTTCGGCAAAATAAATTTCAATTGCACTGTCGCGTTCGGCATATTTTTCGCCTTCAACAATTTCGCTAACAACTGCGTTTTCTTTGTCTTTTAAAAGCCAAACTTGCGTTTTAATTTTCCCGTCAACATAGATGTCGCGACCGCGTTTTGCTGTTGCGTCAATTTCAATAATTTGGCTGTTTGTTCTAACTCGAAGATTGTCATCTTCCCCAACTTTTTCTTTGAACGCATATGGAATTTCAATTGAAACAGAGTTAACATTTTCTTCTTCGTCGTTAAGATATATAATGTTAAGGTGGATAAGTCCTTCGCTTTGAAGTTCTCCGTTTTGATAGGTTTCAACTTGTGGGGTTAAATATGCTCCGTCAACTGCCAAAATCTTGTCAATTCGAAGGGTGTCTTCGTCGAGGGTTACATTCCCGTCAATCTTGTTATCGAAAACCTCGGTTTTAACAAGTTCGGTTGAAATGAACGCTTCGGTTGTTAAATTTATTTCTTTTTCTGTTGAATAGGCGTCATCGCAAACAACTGCTCCGTTCATCTCAAAAAGGTCATAACAAATTTTAATTGGAACGCTAATTTCAATCGTTTTATTTTCCGCATTAACGGTTTCTTCAATGTCTTTATTGGCGACGCAGGCGTATCCTTCAACAATGTTTTCTCGCGCTGAATTTTCATCTTCAACCTCCTCGCGGAACATATCTTTGTTAACAAGAGAAACAAGGAGAGGGCGATCGTCTTCTGTTGCATAAAGAAGTTTTGTTATTGTTTCCCCTTCAAAAACAACAATTCCGTCTAGCGCGTCTGCTTTATTAACAACAACCGAGCCTGTTACATCCAAAATCTTTCCAACAGGAAGTTTTGTTTCAAAAACTGAGTTTTGAACAAAATTATAGCAATTTCTTTTTGAATGGCGTAAAAGTTCAATTTGCGATTCTTTAACAAAAATTGAGTCGTCGGTGTTGGAATATAAACCAATTTCCTGATTTTTAACAATTGAGAATGAGTTTTCAAGAGAAATTTTAACTTTAATTGAGTTTCCAACTCCTTTTTCAATTGAAACATCCAAAACATTTGGAATTATTCTAACAAGAGAAGAAGGGTCGAAGGCAATGTTTTCGAATTTTCCAGAAAAATCTTGGCACATTTTATGATTTGAAATTGTTCCATCTTCAAGAGAATAGACAATGTTTAAGCACGCCTCGCCAGAAAACGAAACTTCTCCCAAAAGCGCCTCAAAATTTTCAATTGAAACGCTTGCGCTTGCTGAAAGAATTTTTGAAACATTTTCTTCTGGCAACATAACAGAAAAATCAAGTTGCTCTCTTTTTGTTCCAATTTCCTTGTCGATTGCTGCTTCTGCTTTTGTTTGGCTTACGCTTTCGTTCATACCGCTTCCCTCCAAAATAAAGTTAATATATTGAATGAAGCTTTTTCAAAAAATATGACAACATAAAACAAAAAATTTTAATTCTTAATTTCTCGCCGCCTTAATAATATATATAAAGGAGAATGTATGGAAAATAGATTAACACTAATAAATCAAGAAAATCTTTCAATTTCGGGAATTAAAAAAGCAAATGTTATAAGCGAAACTTCGGTTGTTTTGGAAATGGAAAACTCAATTCTTCAAATAAGCGGAAATTCAATGGAGGTTAAAAAACTTGATGTTGAAAGCGGAAACATTGAAATTTCTGGGAAAATTTATTGCATCAAGTTTTCTGGCGCAAAAGAAAAGTTAAGTTTATTCAAAAAAATCTTTAAATAAGAGAGAACGCAATAATGCTTTTGTTTGAAACTCTTTCTCAACCTTTAATTTTTGTTATAACGCTTGCAATTGGATTTGCAAGCGGCCTTCTTGTTGACGCGCGAAACTACATTCATTTTCTTTGCAACAAAAACAAAATTGTTGGACTTGTTTTAGACATTATTGTTTCTTTTCTTTGTTCTTTCATAATGCTTGTTTGCGTTCTTTCGTTTAATTTTGGGCAACTCCGTTTCTATTTTGTTATTGCTTTCGTTTGCGGACTTTTGTTTGAAAGATTTTCTTTGGGTTTAATAATTGCAAAAATCGCTTTGTGGTGTTATAATCAATTTGTTAGAATACTAAGGAAAATAACAAATGGAAAATTTAAAAAAGCAAACAAAGAAAAAACTTTGGACTAAAATTTTAATTGTTTTGGGCTTTGCGCTTATTTTGGCGCTGTTTTGTGTTGTTATTGCTCAAACTGTTAAAATTAACCGTTTGCAAAACGAGCTTAAAAAAGCAAACGAAACATATCAATCGGAAAGTGTGGAGAAAGAATGAAAGGAAAATTTATTGTTATTGAAGGAACCGACGGAAGCGGGAAAAAAACTCAAGCAAAGATTCTCTGCGAAAAACTTAACGAGGCGGGAATTAACTGCATAGTTCAAAGTTTCCCAAACTACGACTCTCCCGCTTGCACTCCTGTTAAAATGTATTTAAACGGCGAATTTGGCGACATTGGTTGCCTAGACGCCTATCAAGCAAATTCCCTTTATGCTGTCGACCGCCTTTGCACGATGATGGGTCTTAAAGACCACATTGAAAACGGCGGAAGCATTGTTTTCGACAGATACGTTGAATCAACCATGCTTCATCAAGCGGCGCTCATCGAAAATCAAGAGGAAAGAGATAAGTTTTTGGATTATGTTAACGATTTTGAATTTGGAAAACTTAAACTCCCAAAACCAGACCTCGTTATTTTCCTTGACGTTCCAGTTGAAGTTAGTAAGAAACTTGCCGACTCTCGCGGGGAATATAAATCTGGAAACAAAAAAGACATTTTGGAGCAAGACATTTCCCATTTAACAAAAGCATATAATTCTGGAAAATATGTTGCAAACAAATATGGGTGGACGCAAATTTCTTGTTTAAACGAAAGCGGAAACCTTAAATCAATTGAAGAAATTTCAAACGACATATTTGAAGTTGTTAAAAAACTTTTTAATAAATAAGATAAAAAATCGACCAAACATGGTCGATTTTTTTAAGTTCACTAACTCAAACTATTTTCTCGAGCTGTTTGATGAACTTCTTCCTGAGCAATTACGTGTTCCATATGCGTTTGTTTCTTTTGCAGCTTCAACGCTTGTTCTGGAACTTTTCTTTGTGGAAGATTTAGAATTTCTTCCAGCATTTTTTTTGCCGAACATTTGCCCACCTCCTTTGCAAGTCAAAGCACCTGCTTTGCTATAAGTAGTTTGCCCGAAAAGAAAAATTTAATTCTAAAATTCGTTGTTTAGCGCGCTTGTTAGCGACTGCAATTCAAAAAAGAAATTTAGATATGTTTTTTTAACCATTGCTGAAAGAGAAATTCCGTTAATCGTTTGATAGTTTCGCAGGTCGGCAAGCCGTTTCTCAAGAGAGGCAAAGGTGTTTTTGATTGTTTGATAGTAAATTCCGTCAACTGCATTTGTCCCCCGTGAAAGTTTTTCAAATTCTTTTTCAAGGCTTCCTTTAATTTCAATAATTTGTATTTTAGCTTTTGTTTCGTCAACTGTTTTTGTGTCCAAAGCAACAGAAACATCATATAACTTTAAGACAGAATTTTTAATTTCTCCAAGAGCAGAAAGAAAAGACTTTGCCTGCGAAGAAGAACTTGTTTTTGAAAGGTCTGGCGCTGAAATTTCAATTTTCATAATAGTGCAAGTGTTATTATTTGCCGTCAAGTTTTCTTTAACAAGTTTTGCGTCATTTTCTCGTTCATATGCCGAAGCCAAAACATAATATATTTCGTTTTTCTTATAGATATATCCTGCCCCGCCGCGCTGCATAACATCTTCCTCTGTTGCCTGGGCAGCTTGTTTTGAAGTGTAACTTCCAAGCGAGATTGCATAAATTTCAAAGCCGTCATAGGAAGAACTTGAAGCTGAACTGCTAACAGTTATTGCCGACGAAAGAATGCTTGCAAGCAGAACACAAACAGCAATGCAAACAAGAGATAGGAATAAAACAAAAATCTTTCCAAGTGCGTTTTTCATAATTTAAAATAAAAAATGGCAGCGAATGTTGAATTTTTTGCCCCAAAAGAACTATTCTTTTGATGTAATTTATGAGAAAGTTAAAATTTTTATGAGATTTTCTTTGAAATTAACAAAAAAAAGGAGAAAAATATGAAAATTAAACCTCTTTTCGACCGAATTGTTATTAAACAATTTGAAGCGAGAGAAAAAACAGAAAGCGGGCTTTTTTTGCCAACATCAAGCCAAGAAAAACCTCAAATGGGAAAAGTTGTTTTTGTTGGACAAGGCGGAAAACTTGACGGGAATGAAATTGTTTTTTATGTTAAACCTGGCGACACAATTTTCTATTCCAAGTTTGCAGGAATGGAATATAAGTTTGGAAACGAAACCTACACAATAATTCGCCAGCCAGACATTTTGGCGGTTTTAGAGGAGGAAGAAAAATGAGCAAAAAAATATTAAATTCGGCGGCGGCAACTGCTGCCTTGGAGGAAGGAGTTAACATTGTTGCAGATGCTGTTAAAGTTACATTAGGCCCAAAAGGACGCAATGTTGTTCTCGACAAGCAATTTGCAACCCCCCTTATAACAAACGACGGCGTTACAATTGCAAGAGAAATTGAAGTTTCAAATCCTTTTGTTAACATTGGCGCAAAGTTAATTAAGGAAGCAAGCATAAAAACAAACGACGTTGCGGGCGACGGAACAACAACTGCAATTGTTCTTGCGCAAGCAATTGTTAAAGAAGGATTAAAAAATTTTGCTGCCGGCGCAAATCCAATTATTCTTCGAAAAGGAATTTCAAAGGCAACCGCGCAAGTTGTTTCAAAACTTAAATCAATTTCGAAAAAAGTTTCATCCCACGAAGAAATTAAACAAATTGCAACAATTTCCGCCGGGGACGAGGAAATTGGCGAACTTATTGCAAACGCAATTCAAATTGTTGGGAAAGACGGTGTTATTTCCGCGCAAGAATCCAACTCAATTAAAACTGAACTTGCAATTTCTCAAGGAATGCAATTCGACCGCGGCTACATCTCTCCATATATGTCAACCGACATGGAAAAAATGGAAGCAATTTTGGAAAATCCACTTATTTTAATAACCGACCATAAAATCAACAACCTTAATCAAATCCTTCCACTTTTGGAAAAAATTGCAAATGCAAACGAAAAACTTTTCATAATTGCCGACGAAATTGACGGCGATGCATTAACCGCTCTTGTTTTAAATAAGCTTAGAGGAACTCTTTCGGTTGCGGCGGTTCGCGCCCCTTCTTTTGGCGAAAATCGAACGGAAATGCTTAAAGACATTGCGTGCGTTGTTGGCGCAAAATTTGTTTCAAGCGAACTTACCGACGCGCTTGAAAATGTTGAACTAACTGATCTTGGACGCGCAAAAAAAATTAAGATAACAAAAGACACAACAACAATTATTGGCGGAATTGGAAAGCAAGAAGAAGTTGAAAAAAGAGCAAAATTAATTCGCATGCAACTTGACGAAACAGACAGCGGATTTGACAACGCAAAACTTAAAGAGCGCTTGGCAAAACTTGCGGGCGGCGTTGCGGTTATTAATGTTGGCGCACCAACGGAAATTGAAATGCTTGAAAAGAAACTTCGAATTGAAGATGCGCTTTCTGCAACAAAAGCGGCCTTGGAACAAGGAATTGTTCCAGGAGGCGGTGTTGCTCTTCTTAAAACTAAAAAAACCGTTGAAAAACTTATTAAAAAACTAACAGGCGATGAGAAAACAGGGGCGCACGTTGTTTTAAATGCACTTGACACTCCTTTAAAACAAATTGCAAAAAATGCAGGACTTTGCGGCGAAGTTATCTTGGAAAAAATTATGAAGAACAAAAACCCTAACTATGGATTCGATTTCTATTCCAATAAATTCGGCGATATGTTTAAACTTGGGATAATCGACCCATGCAAAGTTTCTTGCAGTGCGCTTGAAAACGCAGCAAGCGTTGCATCAACTCTTTTAACAACAGACTGTTTAATTGCCGACGAGGTTAACTTTTCGGAGCAAAAAAACTAGTTATTAAAGTGTATTAAAAAAGAGCGAAATTTCGCTCTTTTTTTTAAATTTTCCCTTTAGCTTTTTTAACTCCAACAACAATTCCTGTGATGATTGCTCCGGCTCCAACTGCGCTTCCCAAAGCAATTAGGAAATAGATTAAAGCAATATTTCGATCGGTTGTTGCAACAAACGTTCCAAGTTTTGTTGTTTCGAATGAAATGTCGTTAATTGCTTCCTCATATTTCATTTTTTCTATTTTTCCATCTTCATTTAAAAGATAGATATCAAATTTTTCGTATGGAAATTCATCTAAGTTGATTGTAACCTTAATCTTTCCAAAGTTTGTTATAATTTCGTTGTTTCTGTTATAAAGCAAGATAACAATCCCCGACTCTGTGTTCTTATCTTTTGCTATGCTTCCAATTTCTTCGGCAAGCAGATATTCAACTTTTATGTATGACCCCCAAGTTAACGATGTGTTTCCATCTTCAACGGAAATTTTAACACCTTCTTTTGTGAGTGTTCGATAGGTTATTTGCGCTTCAATTGGAGCAAATTCATATGTGTAGTTATCTTTTGCACTTCCAGTGAGAGTGCTTGAAATGATGTTAACAGTTGTTCTTGGAGAAACACCTGAATCAGCGAATGCTGCAATATATTCAACTCCAATGTCGTCGCCTTCAATTTTGTTTAGAATTTTTGGTTCTTTCGCCGGTTCGACACTTGTTGTTCCGTCGAAAACCTTATCTTTTATCGAAACAACTATGGTTAAATGTCTTTTGTTGATTGTTAATGTTGTTTTGTCCATTTTAATTATGTAATTTGGATTTTCAAGTTCGCAAACCAATTCGTAAACACCAACCGTTTCGCCCTCTTCGCGGGTTATCCTCCCTGAAATTTCATCGCCTTGGACAACTGCACCTTGGGCAAATGAGAATGTGAAATCTGGGTCGGCATTGCCATAAATTTTTTCGAAATTGGAAATTTCAACTTTAATTTCTTTTGGGGTGATTGTCAATTTTCCTTTTTCAACATTAACTTGATAGTTATCGTTTTCAATTGTTTTATCAATTATGTCATATTCCCCAGCGCCAGAAATAACACCTTCATAACCAAGTTTAATTTCAATCTCATTATTGAAAATAACGCTACCTTCCCCTAATTCAAATTGAAGGTCGCTTTCCGCTGGGATTTCGTCGCCGTAAATAATATTAACATCGTGGGCTTTAACGTTAATAAGTCTTTTATTTATTATAAAGTATCCTTTTTGAATTTTAACATCGTAGAAAGTGTTAACCTCGCTTGAATAGGAAACTTCAATTGGATAGGTTCCAACATTTTTTTCTGGGTTGCAAGAAAGAACAACATTGAAATATGATTTCCCATGCCCCTCTTTAATTTCTCCACTAATTTCATATTTAAACTCGCCGTGGTTTGTTGTTGAATCGTAAGCTCTTGTTTGACCTTCAACAGTAATTTGAATTGAGCGCTTTGAAACTTTGAAAATTGCGGAAGTGTAGTGAATTTGATAGTTGCTGTTTGCAAGAGTTCCAATCCCAATTTCAAACTCTCCAACTCCTGTTAGTTCAACAGCAAGTTCTCCCGAAAGGACATCTCCTTCAATAAGATTTGAAACTTCATACGTAAGTTCATATGGATCGTTAATTTCGTCTAAAAATTTTTCAACTGGGTTTGCAACAACATATGCATCGCGTTTATTGATAACAAAATTGCTTCCGTTAAATGTTAAAGCATAGTTTCCGTTGGCAGCCAACGTATTTTTAAGAATTGAATATGTCCCAACATTTTCGCCTTCGCCTCTTTTAATGAAGCCAGTTAAAATGGATTCAAATGTGTCGTCATATTTTAGTTGACCTTCACTCAAATAAAATGTTAACTCTGGGTCCTCGTCCCCATAAGTTTTTTGAAGGTAGTCCGATTGAATCATAATTGGCGCTGGGGTTATTGTTAAATATGCCCTGTTTGATGTTAAATTATAGTTATCGGAATTGATTAGTGCTTGAAGTTCGTGCTTGCCAACGTTAGGGTCGCCCGAATAGGAAATTATTAAATCCCCTTCAAACCCAATTGAGCCCGAAACAATTGTATATTTAAACTCTGGATTTTCCTCGCCATATTCTTTTGTTGCGTTTTCAATTTGAATTTCAATATCTCTTGGAACAATTTCCAAATAGTTTTCATTAAGGAAAAGTTCATAGTTTTTTTGTTGGGTTGAAATTAGTTTAACTTCCCCAAGTCCATAGGTATATTTGCCAACATTTTCGCCTTGACGACGACTTAATTTCCCGTTTGTTAAAATGTCTTGAAGGCTAACCCCTTCTGGAAGAGTTATTCCAGGAGCAAGCGCAAAAGGAAACTCTGGGTCTTCTTCTCCATAAATTTTCATTGTGTTTGGAGCAGAGAGAATGACCCTTCGCTTAATAATTTCAAAATAGTAGGTTTCCTCTTTAAAACTTATATCAAAATATTGGCTGTTTGTTGGGTTAATTAAAGTTCCAAGATGTAATGGATAGATTCCAACTTCATTGTTGTTAACAACATAGCCATCTTGATCTTGCCCGGTTAAGCCTCTTTCAAGTTGCCCTGTTAAAACAATTCCTTCAAATCCATTTTCAATTTGATATGGAAGAGGATTTGGATCTGGGTCGCCCCATTCTTTTGTAACTTTTCCGTTTTTGATAACAATATAAATTTTTCTTATTGTTATGTTTGCGGTGTAGTTAACATCGAATGTTATGTCATAGCAATCAACATTATTTCCAAGAACAAGGCTGCTTGAAAAATCTGTTATAAGGCTTCCTTCATAGTAATATAGAATTCCCCATTCTCTAACTGTTGTTCCTCTAAATTTTGCTGTTATATCAATGCGAATATTATCTGGATTGTTCGCTTGCAAATTTGAGATTTCATAAACAACTTCCGCACGGTCGGTTGAATCGTATTCTTTTTCCTTGCTGTAAACTGAAATTATTATTTCTCTCTTTAAAATCTCAAAGCCTTCTTGCGTGAAGGAAACAATTTCATAGTTTCTGTCATTATAACTTACAACTGAAATTTCATATGTTCCAACAAGTTCGCCTTTTTCGCGCTCAAGTTTAAGATTTAAACCCTCTTGAACTTCGGTTGTCCCTCCAACAAGCTCATAAGTTAACTGTTCGTCAACATCGCCATAGTGTTTCGTCACTTTAAGTGCGTTAACCTTAACTTGTCTTTTAATAACTTCAAAAGTGTTCCCAACAAAAGTAAGTTGATAGTTATTGCCTGCGGAAAGAGTTCCTTTTTGAATTTGATATACCCCAACATTTTCGCCCGATTGACGGCTAAGTTCTCCTGTTAAACTATCGCTGTTATAAAGTTGCCCAGAGGTTATTGTGTATGTAAGTTCTGGGTCGGAATCGCCAAATTGTTTTTGATCGGAATGCGCAGTGATTTCAATTGGCGCTTTTGTTATTTTTCCATAAACATTGGTTGGAACACTTTCAAGTTCAAAGTTTGCTTTATCCGTTCCAATAAGTTCGGCAACAAAACTAACAGGTTTTCCTGCTCCAACATTTGCGTTATCCTTGAAGCTTGCGGTTAAACGAAGACCAACATTGCTGTCTTTTGCAATTTCGCTCCATGTTGCACTTATATATTCCTTGCCATTCTTAATTGAAAATTCAAGATTGTCAATGCTTATGGATTGAATTTCGGTTTCGCCATCATAAACTTTTTCAATTGTGACGTCTGTTATTTTAAAATTTATTTTTGTTATTTCATAAACATTTGAAAAGAAAATAATGTTATAGTTTGGATTTTCGCTTGCAAGTGTTCCAATTGTAATTCTATATTTCCCAACCGTTGTTCCGCTTTCCTTTGCAAGTTTCCCGCCAAGGCTTTCGCCATTCACAAGACCAGTTGCAGTAAATTCAATTGGCTTTTCAGTTTGTCCAATTCCTTGTGTTGTGTATTTTGCAGAAACAACAACATCTCGCTTTAGAATTTGCCCAGAAACAACAATTGGCGTTCCGAAATCAACAAGTTCATATTTTTTTCCAAAATCAGGTTTTAAAACGGCAGTCCCTTCGTAAGATAAACTTGAAGTTCCGGCAATAATATCATTAAAACTTATTGTTAATCCGTTAATTCCAATTGTTTCGTCAATTTTTTCATTAAAAATAATTTCTTTAATTTCCGCAGTGTTTGTTCCGTCGTATGCCTTGTCTTTTGCAATAATTTCCTTAATTGAAATTTGTTTTTTAAGAGAAACATTAACAATAGATTTTTCTTCAACATTTTGGAATGTTAATGTTTTTGTTCCAAAATTATAATTTTCTGTTGAAGTTGGAACAAATCCATCGTTTAAAACAACCGAAACATCATATGCTGTTCCATTTTGAGAATAGGAAACAGATTTAATTCCTTCTTCAAAATTTGATGCAACGCTAATGCCTGTTTCTCCACTTTTAACTTTGAATGTTATTGTTGGGGAATAGATGTATTCATTCGAAACAGAAGACGATTTGCATTTTGCACGAACAGTTATATCGCCAGTTGCCGTGTTGGAAACTTTTAAGTATCCATTTGTAAGCGCTTCTTTATCAATATGCGCTTTGCCTTTTGTAACTTCCCATTCAATTTTGAAAATATTTTTGAAATAGTTAACGGTTTCGCCGCCAAATAATTCCAAAATTGGGTTTGTTGCGTTAAGATAAATTTGCTCGCCGCGGAAAACATCTCTTCCTTCAATCAAGGTTGTTAAACTGTCGATTTCAACGGAATAGTTAAGGCAAGGATCGAAAACATAAAAACCTTTTGAATTGTCTTGTCCATATCCTTTTTGAGTTTCAAAGTTAAATTGAATTGTTGAACCGCTTCGAAGAAGAGTTCTTTCGGTTTCAACCCATAATGGCGCATAAGAGCCAGAAGTGTAAACACGGTTTCCCGTAATAGTTTTTGTTTCGTTTAGCGCTCCTGTTGTTATGAGCGAGAAAATAACCTTATCGCGATCGTCCGTTGATGCCGCCAAATGCCCCGCACTTCCCGAAACATAAAGTTTGGCTGCATTTGCAATTTTTTGATAGTCGGAACTTAGCGAAAAAACTTCGCTTTTTACAATTGCGTTTTTATCGGAAAAGCTGTCGGTTGTCATATTTCTAATGATATAGTTATAAACCTGATTTCCTTTATAGTCGCGAAAAGTGTAGTGGGAAGAAGTTAACCCCGCTTGAACAAATGAATTAAAATAGGAATCTTTTCCGTTTTTAACTTTATTTATCAAGTGAACAACGGCAGGGTTTAAGTCGTCTCCTCCGCTAATTTGCGCCGAAACGCTTGGAATTCCAACGAAGGAAAACCCTATTGAGAGCATTAAAATAAATAATAAACTTCCAAATATATTTTTTTTCATCTTACCTTTAATATAACACAATTTATATAATTCTCCAATCTTTAACGCGATTTTCTTTAGTATTTGCAAAAAAATAATTTAATGTGGTATAATTGTGTAAACTAAGTTGTAATTATGTCAATTTTCGGGATCGTTATTTTAATAATTTTGTGTGTTAATTTCCTTTGTGTTTTAACAATGATTTTTGTTGAACGCAAAAAACCAACAACAATTGTTGCTTGGTCGATGGTTTTAACATTTTTCCCAATCGTTGGTTTTATAATTTACTGTTTTGTTGGAAGCGGACTTAGCTATCGAACAAAAAAGATGTTTAAAAAGAAAAGACTCATTGCCAAAGAATATGAGGAATTTGTTAAAGAGCAAAAACATCTTTTTTCTTCAAGAAAAATTTCGGATGCAGATAAAGAGTGTTTAGACATTCTCCTTTTCAATCTTAACATTTCAAATTGTTCATATTTTAAAAACAATGATGTTCGAGTTTTTCTTTCGGGCGAAGATAAAATAGCAGCTCTTAAAAAAGACCTTGAAAAAGCAAAACATTCAATCAATCTTTTATACTACATTTTTGCCGACGACCAAGTTGGCAAAGAAATTATGGAAATTCTTATAAGAAAAGCAAAAGAAGGGGTTAAAGTTAAACTCATCTACGATTCTTTTGGAAGTCACAGAACGAAACCATCATTCTTTAAAAAGCTTGTTAAAGCAGGCGGAGAAATTGCCGAGTTCTTCCCTTTTTTTCTTGGAATTCGTCTTTTCAGTTTTAAAGCAAACTATCGAAATCACAAAAAAATTGTTGTTATCGACGGGAAAATTGCTTACACAGGCGGAATTAACATTCGCGACGACCATATGGGAAGAAAGCCAAAACTAAGCCCTTGGCGCGACACTCACCTTCGAATTGTTGGAAGTTCGGCATATAATCTTCAAGTTGCTTTTTTCAACGATTGGAGATATTGCAAAAACATAAGTTCAAGCATGAACAATCTTTTGGACGAAGGATATTTTCCAAAACTTGGAACATATGGAAACACAGGTTGCCAAATTTTAACAAGCGGGCCCGACCTTCCAAACCAACCAATTAGAGAATCTATTTTGAAAATGATATTGAGCGCAAAAGACTCAATTTTAATTCAAACCCCTTATTTCATTCCCGACGAAGCTCTTTTAAGTGCTCTTAAAATTGCAAAACTTAGCGGTGTTTCAATTAAAATTATGTTGCCTTTAAAGCCAGATAAAAAATTTGTTTACTTGGCAAGTTTATCTTATGTTAAAGACCTTCTTCCTTCTGGGATTGAGTTTTATTTATATAACGGCTTTTTACATTCAAAAACGTTTATTGTTGACGGAAAAGTTGTTGCAATTGGTTCTTGCAATTTCGACAACCGTTCTTTTGCTCTCAATTTTGAAGTTATGGCATTTCTTTATGGAAAAGATTTTGTTATGCAAAATGTTAAATACTTTGAAAACGATGAAAAAAACTGTATTAAAGTTGACAAAATATTTTTTAAGCGGAAAATTTTGTTTAACAAATTTACTCAAGCTTTTGTTAGACTTTTTGCCCCATTGTTATAATTTTGTTTATGTTTTTTAATTATTTTTGTTATACTAAACTAAAGTGAGGTGGAAAAATGCCAGTTAAAAAGGAAGAAGAAAAAAAATTAACTCCAAAAAAGAGAACCCCTAAAACAACAGCGAAGTCAGAAAAAGAGAAAGTTGAAGTTAAACAAGAAACTCCAAAGCGCGAATTTAATTTTGAAACAAAGCCAAAAGAAAAACGTAATTTAGACATTGATTTAACAAAAGATTTTAACACTTCCTCAACATTTGACATTGAACTTTATCGCGCAATTTTTATGGAACTCCGCCGTCAAATGGACGAACTTTCCGCAAAAAGAGGCAAGTCGGAAAAAGCTTATGCAGAATATGACGATGCGGTTTATAATATAACATCAAATGCAATAACTAATTGCAGTGCGCAAGATTTCTTGGGCTATTGCTATAAAAAAGGCTTCTATGATTTTTGCATTATGAATTATGAAAAATATATGAAATGGACAATTCTTGCAGCATCAAACGGAAATGCGTTCAGCGTTTCAAAACTTCAAGTTTATTTAACAACTGCTCTTGATTCGCTCGATTCCGTCGACCATTCCGTTTTAATTGATTTTCTCGATATAACTGACGAAAACTATGTTCTTTTCCTTTCAAAACTTCTTTGCGACGAACTTGTTGAAATTCTTGAAATAAGCCCAGAAGAACTTGTTAAAATGCCAGAAAAATTTATGGAGCAAACCGAAGAAATTCAAAAAGTTTTTGATAAGGCAAAAATGGAGGCGGCAAATCGAGTTATTGAGAAACTTAACAAAGCAGCACAAACGTTAAACGACGAAATTGAAAAAGAACAAGCCGAAGAAAGAAGACTTCGCGAAGAAGAACAGAAAAAAGAAGAAATTGAAGAGCAAAAAGAAGAAGTTCCAAGCGAAGAAGGCGAGCCAAAGCAAGAAGTTCACGAAGAATCAAACTTGTTTAAACGTAAGCCAGGAATTAAAAAGAAGTTTAGATATTAAAATAAAAAAACTTAGGAAAATTCCTAAGTTTTATTTTTTGCTTTTTTACGTTTTTTCTTTGTTGCAACAATAATCGAAACAATAATTGAAATAACAAGAATGAAAATGAAAACAATTAAAATTATTGTTCCGTTAAAACCTTCAACAACAAGGTCGGAAGTTTTAACATAGCCTGTTAAAATTTGATTTTCATATTCAAACATAATTTTTGTTGAGTCGCTGTTTTTGTTATATCCCCCAACAATTTTAACTTCTTGAAATTGAGAAAGAAGAACAGGTTTTCCCGCAATGATAATTTCACTCCCCTTTTCAAGTTTCTCGGTTGAATAAACTTTAACATCTTTATTAAGTGTTTTTGCGTTTGGGTCAAGACTTTTTTCAAGTGCTTTACTGTTTGACGCAGAAACAGCGTTTTTTAAAACCCACCCATTTTGTTCGCTTCCTGGAATCTTAACTTGATAGAAACTAAGCTCGCCTGTTTGCGCCGTTCCAAGAACTTCAAGTTCGTCGCCAAAACTTGCGGTGTACATTGTGTTTGCTCCGTTAAGAGGCGCATCTAATATTGCACACGAAGAAACAGAAACTTTAACTTTCAAAGTTTCTGCGCTAACATTTTGAATTGTTGGAACAAACACCAAAACTGCTAATAAAGAAAATAAAACCGTTAATATTTTTTTCACGGTTTTATTTTAACATATTGAAATTTTTAAATCAACTATTCTTCGTTTTCTGCGCTATCTTTTGGAAGAATAACAACATATCTGTTTGGTTCAGTTCCCTTGCTTGTTGTTGTTACGCTTTCGCTTTTTTGAAGTTCGGTGTGGATAATTCTTCTCTCGTTTGCGCTCATTGGTTCAAGTTTTAATGCTTTTTTGCTCTTTTCAACTCTTGTTTCCATTCTGTGGGCAAGAGATTTGAGAGTTTCTTCACGCTTTTCGCGGTAGTTTTCAATGTCTAAGATAAATCTTTTTCTCTTCCCAGAGAATTCATTTTCAACAACTGATGCAACATATTGAATTGCATTTAAGCATTCCCCGCGATAACCAATTAAGTCGCCAGTGTTTCCACCTTCAACTTTAACAAAAATTTTCTCTTCGTCTTCTTCAAAAAAGAGATTATAGTTTGGAGAAATTACGTCCAAAAGACCTTTAATGAAATCAACGCCAGAAAGTTTATTTTCTTTCTTGTTTGCTTTCTTTTCTTCTTTAAGTTGTTTTTTCTCTTCTTTTTGTTCTTGTTTTTCTTCTTTTTTAGCGTCTTTTTCTTCGTTTTTTATCAAAGTTTCAACATCTTTAAAGAAAGATTTAACATCAAGAATTTCGTCTTCAACTTCTTCAATTTCTTTTGCGCGTTTTTCATATTCTTCTTCGCAATCTTCCGAAATTGTTACTAAAACTTTTGCCTTTTTGAAAAGCCCGCCTTCTTCCAAAATTTTGATGTCAACATCTTCTCTTTTAGCATTTAATTGCTCAAGTGCATTGTCAATTGCTTTTTCAATTGATTTTCCAATTCCTTCACAACTTTTCATATTTTTCTCCCCTATCTTTTATAAGAAATTTCTTTCTTTTGTTTTTTAGCCTTGCGTTTTTCGTCAAGTTCGTCCCACTTTTTAATCCCAAAGTTAACAAGTGGTGTTGTTGCAAGCGAGAAAAGAGAACCAACAAGAATGTAAAGACCAAACACGGTGTTATAGGAAAGAGTGATATATCCCATAAGTGCTGGAAGAAGAACCAACATCAAAATTCCGCCAGGCATTTTGTTAGATTTTTCTTCGCCTTCTTGTTTTTTCTTTCTTTTAAATTTAAGTTTCCCTTGGCTTGCAAGCATTGAAAGAACATTAACAGCAACAGCAACAATTGGAATAATTAAATATCCATTAACTCTGTTTTCGCTTTCAACAGCGCTCATAACAAGGTCGTATTTTGCGCGGTCGGCTTCTTTGTTTGCTGAAAGACGAACATTAAATGTTTCTTCCTCGCCTTCTCCCAAACTGTCTTTATATGTTATTCTTGCAAGAGAAACAAATTCGTCGAAAGTTGTTGACGATTTTTTCCAAGGCACATCGCTTTTCCAAACGTTGTCAACCCAAAGCCAACTGTTTTTAACTTCATTATATCTTTTTGCAACTGCGTCGTTAATTGGAACCATAATTTCTTCAAGAGTTTTTCCCGAAGCGGTTTCCCCCGCAGTTTTTCCGGCGTCATTACAAAGATTGATGTTATCTTGATTTGCAACAGCTTCGTCGCCCGCTTTTGTTATCGCGGCTTTATCTTCGTCTGTAAGCTGATATCCTTCTTCTTTATCTGCCAAAATTTCGTTTTTCTTTTGGGTTTCGGCTTGTTGTCTTATTTCCGACTTTTTGTTTTCAAATGCAGTTGAGAACGCATTTGTATATTTTTCATAGTCAGTTTCAATTTCCTCGGTTTCATAGGCAACTTTGTTAAAAGCATTTTCCATTTCTTGATATTGTGAACCAACTTTATAGGCTGCCATATTGTTAAGACCCGAGAAAAGTGTTATGAAAATGAATAAGGTTAAAGCCATATAAACAAGCATAATAACGCACGAACCCGTGACGTTGTAGTTATGCTTTTTATAGATTTCCATTGTTTTTTGGTTAATCATTTGCTTGTTGTTGCCATATTTTTTTTGGATATCTTCAATTTCTGGCTGGACAAGCGCCTGAACTTTTGCATTTTTTGCAGAAATTCTTCTGTTAACAAAATCCAAAGGAAAGATAACAAGCTTAACAACTATTGTGAAAACAATGATTGCCCAAGCATAGTTTGGAATTCCGTTATGGAATGCCATGATAATTTTTTCCCAAACTCCTGTTGGTTCTTTGATTGCCGCAGAGCAAAAGAAGTTTGAAAGTTTGGTTATAAAAGCCATTTTAATTCTCCTTTAATGTTAAGAGGAATTGGGTCGAACCCACATTTTCCCCCTGGCCTGCATTTTGAGAGCCTTTTAATTCCAAGCCAAGTTCCTTTAAACGGCCCAAATTCCTTAATTGCCTGTTCCATATATGTTGAACAAGTTGGAACAAATCCACAAGTTGATGGCAAAATTGGACTTATACAAAATTTATAAAATTTAACTAAACAAAGCAATAAAAACCTAAAAGGATAGGCTATTATTTTAAGAAATGTTTTCATCTATATTTTTGCCTTCTGGCTTGTTTTCGTTTTTTGAATGTAGCCCTGCTTTTTCAAGCAAAGAAACAATTGTTTTCCGAATTGAATTGAGGTTTTCTTGGTCTATCCCTTCCCTAGCAATGAAAATATAGTTATAACTTTTGTTGAAATTGTTAAGCTCAATTCTTGTTGCTTCTCGAAGAAGTCTTTTAACTCTGCTTCTTGTAACACTGTTTCCAATTTTTTTACTAACAGTGAACCCAACTTTAAAAGGTTGGAATTTGGTTTTAATGTAACTTAAAGACAACTTATTTGCGTGTTTAGTTTGCCCGTTTTTATAAATATAAGTGAACTGCTTGTTTTTTTTAAGACGATTTTGTTTAGGTAGCATAACTCGCCTCCCTTATGCCGAAAGTTTTGCTCTTCCTCTGTTTCTGCGTCTTTTAACAACGTTTCTTCCGCCTTGTGTTTTCATTCTTGCACGGAAACCATGAACTTTGTTTCTTTGACGTTTCTTTGGTTGATAAGTTCTTTTCATTTTTCCCTCCTGTTATATTTTTCCCATAAAAAAGAAATACTTTTCCATAAGTAAATTTGATTATATATGAATACATTTACAAAGTCAAATCTTTTTTATTTCTCTTTTCCTCCTTGCCCCTTTAAAAAAATATTTAAAGTTATCCACATTTTTTGTTTCAAATTTATTTTTTTATGTTATAATCGTTCTCGAGGAAGAAAAATGAGAGAACTACAAGAACTTTGGAAAACAGTTTTAAATAAAATTGAAATAATGGTTAGCGCCGTTTCTTTTGAGCTTTGGATTGAACCTTTGGAGGTTCTTGATTTTCCAAACAGCGAGAAACTTATTTTGGTTGCTAACACGGAATATGCAAAAAAACAACTTTTAAAACGACATAACGACCAACTCAAAGAAGCAATTGCAGATGTTTTTGGAGAGGACGTCACTTTTGAAGTTTTAGATCCAATTGAAAAGAAAGAATATCTTAAAAAGAATAAGTCTGAAACAAATCAAGCAATAATTGGAAAAGAAGAACAAGATCAAAGTTCTGCTCTTAACCCAAAATATACTTTCGATAATTTCGTTGTTGGAAAATGCAACCAAATTGTTTATGCTGCTGCCCATTCTGTTGCAGAAAACCCAGGGAAAAGATTTAACCCTCTTTTCATCTATGGCGGCGTTGGGCTTGGAAAAACCCACCTTCTTCACGCAATTGGAAACTATATAACAAACGAAAATCCAGACTTAAAACTTAAATATGTAACTTGCGAAAAATTCACAAACGACTATATTAACTCTCTTCACGGAAGTGCAAAAGAACTTAACATTAACAAGTTCCGCGAAAAATATCGAAACAACGATGTTTTAATGGTTGACGACATTCAATTTATTAGCAACAAAAACGAAACACAGGAAGAATTTTTCCACACGTTTAACGACCTTTTTCAAAACAATAAACAAATTATTATTGCCTCAGATCGCCCTCCAAAAGAAATTGCAACTTTAAGCGACCGTCTTAAATCGCGTTTTGCAAGCGGTTTTATTCAAGATATGCAAATTCCAGATTTTGAAACTCGCGTTGCAATTTTAAGAAAGAAAGCTCAACTTGAAAAATACTACATCGACGATGATGTTATTAACATGATTGCCGAAAAAGCAGACACAAACATAAGAGAAATGGAGGGGCTTCTTTCAAAAGTATATTTCTTTGCAACACTAACAGGAAAGAAAATTGCAACAATTGAAGATGCAAGAGAAGCATTTAAAGACGACCTTGACGAGAAAAGAGAAGATCTTAACCCCGACATAATTATCAACGCAGTTTGCAAATATTTTTCAGTTTCAAAAAGCGATATTGTTGGAAAAAAGAAAAACAAAGAAATTGTTGAGCCAAGAATGATTGCAATTTATTTAATTTGCGAAATGCTCGACATCCCTCTTGTTGTTATTGGAAAAACTTTTGGCGGACGCGACCACACAACAATAATTCACGCTCGCGATAAGATAACAGAACAACTTAAAGAAAACGGAAAAATTAAATCTTTTGTTACTGCTGTTAAGGAAATCTTGAACGAAAATAACTAATAATTAAACAAAAAAAGAGCAATTTTTGCTCTTTTTTTTATATTTTTTTTATTTTTTAATAAATCAACGTTTTTAAATATTCAATAGCTCTTTCCATTGCTTCGTTTATTTTTTCTTTATTTTCTTTTGAAATTTTTGAAAGAACATAATCTGCTAAGTCCATTCTTTCGTCTTTCCCAATTCCAATTCGGATTCTTTTAAAGTCTTGCGATTTAAGAAGTTGAACAATGTTTCGAAGCCCATTATGAGTTCCCCCGCTTCCGTTTTCACGATAGCGATAGGTTCCAGCTTCAATATCGATGTCGTCAAGAACAATCAAAATTTCGTCAAGAGAAAATTTATATTTTTTAACAAGTTCAAGAACTGCCTCGCCGCTTAAATTCATATAAGTTTGAGGCTTTGCTAAAATGATTTTTTCTTTTATTATCTTAGTTTGAATTTTGCCTGTTTTAGGGTCGATTTGTTGTTCTTCTCTTTCAATAAACCCTTCGCCTGTTAGGCTTTTACATTCCTTTTTCTTAACTTTAATATCAAGTTTAGAACTTAACTTATCAATAAAACAAAATCCTATGTTATGGTAGGTGTCGAAATATTTCTTATCTGGGTTTCCAAGCCCAACAATAAGTTTAATTTTTTTCTTTGGAGTTTTTTCTTTAACCGCACAGGGTTTTAGCATAATACTCTCAAAAAAGTTTACTTTTGTTTCCTCAATTATCATATTTATATTATAGCGTTCTTTTAGAAAAAAGTAAAACAATAAATAAAAAATTTAGTTTTGAACAAACTAAAATAAGGAGGGAAGAAAATGGACGAAGTTAAAAAAACTAACAGCGGCGTTTGCTGCGATGTTTGCGAATGTGTTCATAATCTTGACGGTTGCAACTGTGAAATGGACACAATTAAAGTTACAAAAGGAAAAGAAGATAAAGCACATTTTTGTAAAACATTTTGTTGCAAATAAAATATATTAAAATCCGCAATTTAAGCGGATTTTCATTTTAATTTAATATTTTTTAATAAATTTATTTATTTTTTCTTATTTTTTAATTTATTTTCTTAAATAATTAAATATTGATTAAATTAATTGATAAAAAAGCAGCACTTAATTAAGTGCTGCTTTATTTTATTAACCTGTTATTTGTTTAATGATGTCATAGTTAATTTTAACTTCGTCATCTTTTAAAATTTCATCTTCGTAGATGCTAATGATTTCATTATACATTGAGTCGTAGTATTCCTCGAAGATAAGGTCAAAAAGGGTTTTATTCATTGTAAGTCCTAAACGATACTGGCTCATTTTTAAAAGCGAGTAGTATTTTGCATTTCCCGATGCGCTTTCTTCTGCAAATAAATCTTCAAGAGTAAACTTTTCGTTATCGAAACATTCGAAGAGGTTTGAAACTTTTCCAGCATAGAACATTGTGCTAAATCCTGTGCTTTGTTCTTTCAAAGTTTCTTTCCCATCACTTGTTTGCCAGTTTTCCATTAAAAATGTTTTAACTGATGCTATTTCGCCGTTTGAGTTAAGCTCTCTTGCTGCTTCAATAAAGGATTTAACAAAGCCGTTATCTGTGTTTTTATCACCAATTGCATATAAATACCAGTTTTCGTTTGAACCGCCAAAGTATGATTGTTGAATTTGGATTGTTCCTGTGTCGGAGCTATATTTATAAACATATTCGTTGAACTTATCACCTCTTGCATTTTGATAATCTATTTGAAGTTGCTCTAAAACAAGTTTATTTGCGCTTGCTCCCTTTGCTTGTTCTTCTTTAATAAGACCATTTTCAGCTGGGGTATAGATATGTCCATTTAATGTTATTGGAGTGTCTTTTTCTCCATAATATTTAACATAAATTTCGTCGAGTTCGCGATATAACGATGCAACCATTTCTTGAATTGTTTTAACATCTTTTGTTACATTTCCTTCGCCATCTCTTTCATTAACCATTAAAAGTTTTGAACCAATTATTGAAAGAAGTTCGGTTTCATATTGCTCTTTTGTAACTTCTTCTTTTTCAAGTTTAAACATAAGTTCAATAACTTTGCTTATAATATCATCGCTTAAATTTGGAACAATTTTATACAATTCTTCTTTATAATATGCATCGTCTTTACCATTTGCTTCGCAATATTCTTTAAGGTCGTTAATTTTTTGAATTTGGCTTTCGGTTAGTTTAACAACAATGTGTGTTACAAAAAAGAAATTTTCGCTTAAGTCTTTTGGAACATAGAAAACATTTTCAATGCAGTTGCTACTTCCCCACATTTTTGCATTTCCAATTGTTTTTGTTAATTCATTGATAAAAACTTTTTCATCTTTATAATATCTGTCGTAGCAAGCCTTAACTTTTGAAAGATATAGGTTAAGAAATTCATCTTCATTAACTTTAATGTCTTTTGTTTTATATTCATAAAGCTTGTTAATTAACATACTCTCATAAAGAATGTTATAGATTCTTTCAATTTCTCTTTGAAAAACTTCACTGTTTTCTGTTGAAAGATTTTTTCCTTCTTCGTTTGTTTTAAGTTGGACAATATATCTTCTTATTGCTTCTTTAGTTATAACTTTTTGTTCTATTTCTTCTTTAGTTAATTCAGTTTTTCCTTCAAAAAGTTTTTCGCTGTTAATTCCGTTTAAAACATGGGAAATGTCATATTTTTTGAAACTTGAATCATCATAGCCTTTTGCTTCGTTTTCTGTTACATATTCATATTTTTCTTTTCCATCTTCTGTTTTCTTAACAAGAACTTGTTTAACAACAACAATTTTATATTGATTTGTTTCGTTATCGAAAACAACAATTGCTTTTGGAGTGTAGGAAGTGTAAACAAATTGCGACTCTTTCTTTGGAGTTTCGTCGTCTTCAGTTGTTTCTTTATTTTCATCTTTCAAAGAGTTTCTAACTTTTTCTTCAAACGATTCGATGTTTGTTATAATTGAATTTAAAGTTGTGTGCCAAAGATAGTTTTCTTCGGTTCTGGTTAAAGATATTTTCCCTTCATTTAAGAGATTTTTAGCATCGTTTAAATATACTTTCTTTGAAAGAAGATATTCAATTAGTTTTTCAATTGCTTTATCTTTATCGTTTGTTTGATTATAGAAAGTTGTGTAGTAGTTATTATATCCTTTAATAAATTCTTCGCGAGTTATTGAATTTATGTTTGAAGTTGCAACTTCTTGATTCTTAATAACTTCGTTGTTTTCTGGAAATAAGTTACACCCAGCAAAGCAAAAACAAACACAGAGAACCATAGCTAAGATTGCAAAAATTTTCTTTTTCACTTTAAATCTCTCCTATACATAGACATTAGTGGAAGTATTATACAACAATAATAAATATTGTCAAAACAAAAATTATTAAAACTTAAACTTTTTCTTTTTTCTTTTTTGAAATCATCTTTCCTCGGCTTGTTAACACAAAAATTGTTGAAATGTTAATAACTTTTCCAAGAAATAAACAAAGTTATTAACACAAAATACCATTTAAAAGTAACAACATTTTGTTTTTATTAAGACAAAGAATGGTTCTTAAACACAACATTTTGAGTTTTAAAAAATTTGTTAACATTTCCACAGCTTTTATTATGAAGACTATTATTTAATTATTAAAAATAAAACTGACAGGAAGGCGGAAACTGATATTGCTTTAAGAAATTTTTTATTTTCTTTTGTTAAAAGATTTGAACTTTTAAAGCAAATTTGGTATAATCTACATTAGATGAAAAAGGAGAAAAATAAGAATGCAAGTAGTATGTGATGGATTAGATTTAAGCGAAGCAGCAATTAAAGTTTCAAGAGCTATTTCAAACAAAACAACAAATCCAATTTTGGAAGGAATTAAACTTGTTGCCGATAACGATTGTTTAGTTATTAGCGCAACAGACACAGATTTAGCAATTGAAAAGAAAATTAAAGCAGAAGTTAAGGTTGAAGGGGAAACTGTTGTTCCTGGAAAATTTTTTGTTGAGTTTATCAAGAAATTAACAAAGGAAAGAATTGAATTAACTCTTAACGACAAAAATCAATTAAAAATTAGATACACCGACAGCGAAGGTTCAATTCAATGTTATAACCCAAGCGAATACCCAAGTTTTAATAAAATTGATTCAAACGATTTCTTTGCAATAAGCCAAATAGATTTTAAAGAACTTATCAACAAAACAATCTTTTCGGTTGCTGTTGACGACAGTCGCCCAATTTTGAAAGGTTGTCTTCTTGAAATTGAAGAAAAAACAATTAACGCAGTTGCACTTGATGGTTATCGTCTTGCGCTTTGTAAAAAGGAACTTAAACATTCAACAGTTTCTTCTCATGTTATTGTTCCAGCAAGAAGTCTTGGCGAAATTTCAAAAATTCTTGGAGATAATGAAGAAATAATAAATGTTTACATTCAAAAGAATTATATTATGGTTGATTTGAAAGACACAAAAATTATTTCCAAAACTTTGGAAGGAGAATTCTTGAATTATAAACAAATTATTCCAATGAATTTCGACACATCAATTGTTATTAACAAAAGCCAATTTGAAGATGCTCTTGACCGTGCTTCCCTTCTTTCAAAAATTGGTCAAAACAATTTGGTTAAATTTGACATTAAAGAAAATAATATGCAAATAACATCAAATTCCGACATCGGAAACATTGCCGAAAATGTTAATGTTTCATTTAAAGGAAAAGATTTGAAAATTGCATTTAACGCAAGATATTTTACAGAATGTTCAAGAAACTTGCAAGACGAGTTTGTTAAACTTAACTTTAACCTTCCAACAAATCCTTGTGTTATAACTCCAATTGAAGGCGACGGATTTAAGTATTTAATTCTTCCAGTTAGAATGATTAACTAGAAACTAAAAAAATAAAAGAAACTTTTTAAAAGGTTTCTTTTTTTATTTAGTTAAAAAAACTATTCATATTTTTTAAGTTCGTTTTTAACTTTGTTTTCATGTTCAATTTCTTTTTCACGAAGAGCCGCTCGAAGGCCCTTAAGAGCATCGAATGGCATAAACTGTTTTGCTCTCATTTCTTTCGACATTTTTTCTCTTTCAGCCATTATGCCCTCCAATCATCTTATTTCTTTCCATTTGTGTTGCTTTTTCTTCCAAGTCGATCCCTTTAAGAAGTGAATTTTTTCCAAACTTATTTTGAATTCCAATAACACTTTTTGTAAGTTTCTTTTCTTTGTTAACTTTATTCAAGTCTGTCAAAAGGTCGTATGCTTCATTTTCTTCGGGAAGGAGATTTGTGAAAGTGTAGCCAATTTTTCTTATTGGAAGATCACGATTTACAATTTTTTTAAAGAGAGAAAGTGCTTTTTCCTCAATAATTGAATATAAATTTGTTAACACACCAAGTCGAGTTGTTCCATGGGTTTCATTTTGTTTTGAATCACCATAAACAACAGAAAGATAAAGTCCTTGGGCAACATATCCGTTTTTAACAAGATCGTAGACACCATTTTGAAGCATTTCTTTAAGAATTATAATCGAGTCGGGATAGGAATAGTTACAAGGAAGGATTTGCGAACTTCCAATTGATTTTGATTTTGATTTATATTTTTTTATGTCGCTTATTTCACAAGTTTCTTTTCCAAAAGCATGGTCAATTAAGAGTTCGGCGTTAATTCCAAATTCTTTATATAAATAATCTTCTTGGATTTCGGTTATTCCTTTCATATCGTAAATTCCATAGCGTTCAAGACGCTTTGCAATTCCGGTTGAAATTTGCCAAAAGTCGGTTATTGGGCGATGATTCCAAAGTTCTTTTCGAAACTTTGCTTCGTCCAAAAATCCAATTCCATCCTTTGTTTTCTTTGCTGTTAAATCAAGAGCAATTTTTGCAAGAAACATATTTGTTCCAATTCCGCAAGTTGAAGGAATTTTAAGCTTATCTTTAATTTCATTCATAAGTTTTTGTGCAAAAGCTTTTGCGGTTGTTTTATAAAATTTAATATAGGAAGTTGCGTCGATAAAACACTCGTCAATTGAATAAATATGAATGTCATTTTTGTCGATATACTGCAAATATATTTCGTAAATTTTTGCGGCATACTCAATATATTTTTTCATTCGAGGTTTTGCAATTATATAGTCTATGTTTTGAGGAATTTCATAAAGTCGGCATCTGTTTCGAATTCCAAGCGCTTTCATTTTTGGAGTTATTGCTAAACAAACTGTTCCTTTGCTGCGGCTTTCGTCGGCAACAACAAGGTTTGTTTCGAAAGGATTTAAATTTCTTTCTGCGCATTCAACCGAAGCAAAAAATGTTTTCATATCAATAACAAAATAAATTTTTTGGTCTTCCAACTTTTTTCTCCTCATATGAATTATAAACTAAAATAAGGAAAAATAACAAAAAAAAGAGATTTTTTTCTCTTTTTTTATGTTTTTTATTAAATTTTTTCTTTATCCATCTGAAATTAAATAGATTGATTCACCTTTATAACAAAGAGTTCCGGCGGGAGGAAGTTGATTTGTTACAAATCCTCCGCTTCCTTGAATTTCATAGGTTAATTCAAGATTTGAAAGAATTGAACACGCTTCGCTTAAGCTAAGCCCAACAAGATTTGGAAGAGTTATTGTTCTTTCAAGTTTAACAGTTTCGTCGCCTGTTTTTTTGATGTTTTTATATTCAAAAATTGAACTGAAAATTTCTTTTGCATATGGCGAAGCAACAACGCTTCCATAATATGCGCCTGTTCCTGGTTCGTCAACAACAACCAAAACAATGTATTCTGGATTTGAGGCGGGATAGGTTCCAATGAAAGATGAAACATATTTTCCAGAAATTTTTCCGCCCTCATATTTTTGGCTTGTTCCTGTTTTTCCTCCAATTTCATATCCTTCAACAAATGTAAGTTTCCCTGGTTTTGAAACAACTTCTTCAAGCATACTGTTAATTGTTTTTGATGTTTCGTTTGAAAGAATTTGACGAACAACAGTTTTGCTATTTTCCAAAATTTTGTTTCCATTTTCGTCTGTAACAGAAGAAACCATATATGGCTTAACAAGATATCCCCCGTTAACACAAGCCGAAATTGCGGTTATAAGTTGAAGAGGAGTCATTGCAATTGCTTGACCAAATCCCATTCTTGCAAGGTCAACAGTTTTAACGGAATCTTTGTTCATAAGAATTCCTCCGCTTTCGCCAAGAAACTCAATTCCCGTTTTTGCTCCAAGACCAAAATTTTTGAAATATTCATAGAATTTATCAAGCCCAAGGCGAAGCGCAAGTTGAGTGAAAACACAGTTGCAAGAATTGCAAAGCCCATCGGTTAAATTTTGACTTCCATGACCAACAGATTTCCAACATTTAATTTTTTGTCCGTCAATAACCGCATAACCTGGGCAATAGAATCCGTCGGAAAGATGGGCAACACCAGCTTCAAGAGCGCAAGCCATTGTTAAAATTTTAAAGGTTGACCCAGGTTCATAAACATCAACAATCGCTTGATTTTTCATTTGTTCCAGCATTTTTTGAACATCATTGCGAGGAACATTGTTAAGGTCGAAACTTGGTTTTGTTGACATTGCAATTATTTCGCCGGTTTTTGGGTTCATAACAATTGCTGTTGCGCTTTTTGCTTTTTGTTCAACCATAAGTTTTTCAAGAGTTTGCTCAACTTTAAGCTGAATGTTAACGTCAATTGTTAGGTTTATGTTGTAGCCTGGAACCGAAGGAATGTAGTTTGTTAAACTGTTATAAAGTTCTTTTCCTTGAAGATCGCTTTGAACAAGAGTTGTTCCGTTAACACCTTTAAGAAGGTCGTTATAGTAGGCTTCAAGCCCAGCTTGTCCAATATTATCAATTGTTGTGAAGCCTAGGATTTGAGTTAATAAATTTCCATAAGGATAGTGACGGCTAACGCTTTCGGTTAAATAAACTCCGCTCAAATTCTCGTTAAAAATTTTATGAGCAACATCTTTAGGAACTTGCATTTTAATTAAAACTTCGCTAACAGAATTGTTGTTAACTTTTTCAAGAGTTTGATTAAAATCGAGATTAAGTTTGTTTGAAAGAATTGAAGCAACTTGTTGTTTGTCTTTAACTTCGCGGCTTCGAACATAGATGTTATAAGTTGTGTAGGAAACGGCAAGAGAAGAACCGTTTGCGTCGTAAATTTCTCCGCGCTTTGCTGTTAAAGGAAGTCCGCGAGTCCATTGGTCGAGTGCGCGCCCTTGCAAAACTCCGCCTTGGAAAACTTGAACGTAAAGCAAGCGTCCAACAATTGAACAAAAAAGAAGGATTAACAAAATTGAAAAAACAAGAACACGTTTTTTGAAAAACCGCAAATTAAATTTATCCAAGAAAAAACTCCTTGTAATATTTCTATTTAAAGGAGTTTTAAATTATGTTAGTTAAAAAGATTTGAAAGCCAATTGCAAAGACGGTCGAACCAATTACTCTTAACACTATATTCGCTTTTATCTTCTTTTGTTGGTTGAAGAGGAACAATTCCTGCATCGGAAAGAGAATCGAGATTTGTTATGCTGTCTTTGTTTGTTAAATCGTCTGCTTTTGAAATTGTTTTAACATAGTTATAAACATTAACCGAATATATCTTGTTTGCTTGTTCAATTTCGGCAGTTAAAGTTTTAATTTCAACGGCATTATAAATTGACCAGCCACACATACACGCAAGAACACTAATAAGCCCAAAAATAAAAATTCTAAATCGAGTTTTTGGTTTTGCGCGTTTAACAGGTTTGTTTTCGTTTTCGCTAACGTTTTCTTCAATAACATCGCTTAAGGTTTCTTCTTCGGAAGAAACTTCAATTTCTTCTTTTTCTTCTGGCAAAGTTTCTGTTTCTGATTCTTCTTCTTTTAAAGGAACATAAACATTTTGAAAAGAAACTTGACCTTCTGTTTGTTTTTTCTCTTTTGCTTCAAGGGGTTTCGAAAAGAAAGTTTCGGCGGCTTCAAATTGAATTTTTGATGAAACTGAAGGAGCAGATTTTGTTTCTTTTTCTTGTTGAGGTTCAAAATTTTTCTTTAAATTTTGCATATATAATTCTGGAGTGTTATTTTCAAACAAAACCTTTTTGGCGCTTTCTTTTTTTTCTTCTTTATTTTCTTCAATGAAAGATTCAACGGAAGGCTCTTCCGTTTCTTTTTCAAGAAGAAGTGTTCGAGAATTTTTTTCTTTCATTGTTTCCATCATTTTAATTTTATCTCATTAAAAATTATTTTTCAAGCAAAAACTTAAAGTTTTTTAGCAACGCGAAGTTTTGCACAAGTTGAACGGGAATTTTCAAGTTGTTCTTTTTCGCTTGCAACAATTGGCTTTCGCGTTACAATTTCAATTGTTGCTTTATGATTGCAAACGCAAATTGGAAAATTTTTAGGGCAAATGCAACCTTGCGCTAAATCTTTGAAAACATTTTTAACAATTCTGTCTTCAAGAGAATGGAAGGAAATTATTGCAATTCGTCCGCCTGGGCAGAGAAATTTAATTAGGTTTTCAATTGTTTCTTTAAGTAAATTAAGTTCTCCATTAACCTCAATTCGAAGCGCTTGAAAAACTTTTTTGGCTGCTCCACCGCGCGAAAAAACAACTTTTTTTGGCATACTGTTTTCAATAATTTCATTAAGTTCAAGCGTTGTTTCAATTTCTTTTAAGGCGCGCGCTTTGCAAATGTTCTTTGCAATTGAAAAGGCAAACTCTTCTTCGCCATATTCTTTGAAAAGATTTCGAAGTTGCTCTTCGCTGTAAGAATTAACAATTTGTTTTGCAGTTAGAGATTGGGAAGAATCCATTCTCATATCAAGGGGCGCATCTTTTTTAAAACTAAATCCGCGCTCGGCGGTGTCGAGTTGATGAGAACTTACGCCAAGGTCAATTAAAATCCCATCAACAGTTGTTATGCCAAGTTCGGTTAAAACAGAAGGCGAATTTTTAAAATCGTCTTTAATAATTAAACAACTTTTTTCGTTATTTTTTTTAAAGTTGTCTTTTGAAAAAACCTTACAAATTTTTGAAAGTTTTTTTGTTGAAGCGTCAATTGCTTCTTGGTCTTTATCAAAGCCAACCAAAAGACCAGTTTCAAGTTTTTCAAGAATTTTTGAGGAATGCCCCGCTCCGCCAAGCGTGCAGTCAACATAAACTCCGTTTGGTTTTATTTCAAGATTTTCCAAAACTTCATCGAGTAGAACAGGGGTGTGTGAAAATTCCATTTTTTGTTTTTGTCCTTTTACATAATTCCAAAGAGTGCTTTAACAAGAGATCGAACGGCATCTGAACTTGTTTGAGCATTGATTTTTGTTTCAAGAGCAGAAAGTCCGCCGGTTATGTTGCATTGCAAAACAACTCCGCTTGAAACCGCCTCGCTTAAAACAACCGTTGCGCCATTGCAAAGAATTGCAAGAGATTCGGCTTCATTTTCGTCTGTTAAGGTGCTTCTCATAAGTAAACTTATTCTTGCACTAATTGCTTTTTCATTTGCAATTATTGCCATATCAACTGCGCCAGTTATATCTTTTCCTGTTGTTTCTTTAACAGCATTTTCAATGTTTTCTGCATCTGTTGAGCTTATTTTGTCGAGTTCGTTTGCTAAGTTTTCAAATGAATCTGGGTTTGAAGAATCAATGTCTTTAAACGAATCTTGAACGGACGAAATTTTTTCGGTTGTTTCGCTTTCAACACCAATAATTTCAAGAGTTTTTGAAACATCAACATTGGAATCTTTATCGGAAATTATGTCCAAAATTGTTTTATCGCTTCCGGAAAGTTCGGAAAGTTTTTTTGCTGTTCGAAGGAAACTTATCCATTCAATTTCGCCATAGGAAATGTTTCCAGAAAATTCGTATGTTTGTTTTGCATAGTCAATCATTGCGATATAAAGAGAAGCAAAAACCCCACCATTTTTAACGCTTGTTCCGTCCTCACTAAGTTGACAATTTACACTTGGAGAACCGTTAACATAGTTATAAGCATTTTCTTTAAGGGTGTTGAGGAATGTTCCAACCTTAACAATTTCTTCGTCGGTTAAAGTGTCTAACGAGAAATCTGCCTTTGTTAAGATGTTGAATGCTTTTGTTATGCTGTCGAAAACATTAACAATTTGAAGTTTTTGATTTTCTGTTAAATTTTCAAGTTTAATTTTGCCAACAGTAAAAGTTTTTTCAGTTGAGGAAATTTGCTCGCAAACCCGAGAATTTAATGTGTTAATTAAATAGACAAGCGACTGTTTAAGCAAAGAACTGTCGTAAAGAGAAACAACAAGAACTTTCATACAAGAATTTTCTGGCATTGTTTCAATTAAAGGAGAGGAAAGAACGTTAAACATTTTTGAAAGTGTTTCCTCGTTTATTTCAATTGTTTCAAGTTTATTGTTTGGGAAAAGAATTGTTTTGATTGAATTTCCGTCTTTTTCCTTTTTCAATACTGTTAAGATTTTGTTAATTTTTTCAAATTCTGCGTTCCAATCAAAATCGTCTTTTGCGGCGTTTCCAAGAGAAAGATAGGTGTTATATTTTTCGTTGTTACCTGCTGCTTTGAAAAGCGATTTATATGTTTCGCGGGTTATTTCAATTTTTGCAAGGTGTGTTAAGAAATTTGTTAAGTATGTTGAGTTAACAGTTGAAGATGAGTGGTCATTAAGTTTGAAAATTGTTTCAAAAGTTTGGTCTTTGAAATTCATAAGGCCAAGTTTTGAAGCTAAAATTGTTGCAAGTTCAAGAGAAGTTGAAAACTCTTCCCTATCGTTTTCACTAAGACCGTTATATGATGAAAGATTGATTTCAACAATTTCCTCGCCAAATCTTTCTTTAAGAGCTGGAATTTGTTCGTTAAATTTTTCAAGGAAATGTTTAATTGGTTTTGTTGAAAGTTTTGAACTTAAAATTGGTTTGATTGCAAGTTTTGCATAGGTGTTATGATTTGTGTCCTCTTTTGAAAGAAGAATGAGAAAATTATCTATGTTAAAATCTTCTGTTTCCAGCGCATAGTTCAACGCGCCGCTTTCTTTAAGCGCAATAAGAGAACTTTTTATGTTATTAAGTTCATTTTCCCAATCAATTTCTTTAAGAGTTTTTGCATCGAAATAGTTTGAGATTTTTTCGTTTGTTTCCATATAGGAAGCAATTTCGTTATATGCGTTAACATTTTGATTTTTAGTTAGGTTGCTATTTTTCAAAATGTTGAGTTCTTTTCCAAGGGTGGTTAGCAAAGCATCAAAATCAACAGTTTCAAATTCTGTTGAGGTGATAAACTTTGGGTTTTCGGAAATTTTTTCAAAGCCATATTTGTCTAAAATTAAGAAAGCATCAACTGCGTTTTTAAGAAAAGAGTTAAGTTCTGGTTCAAGGATTTTCCATTCAATTTTGTTTTCATCAATTTCGCCAAGTTGAACTTCGCTGTTTAATTTTTTCTCAACAACATTGAGGGCAGCGGTTGCACCTTTTGTTATAACAACTTTGAAAGAAGGAGAGTTTATTAAATTTTTAGTTAATGAATTAAGAAGAGCATAGTTTTCGGCTTTAAGAGATTTAATAAATGTTGGAATGTCGCGCTTCCCGCCAACAATGTCATCAACAAGCCCAACTTTGCACGCGGTTTGACCAATTTCAATTAAATTTGAAAAATCGCTGCGAAGAGTTTTAACGTAATCTTTTCCTGCGTTGTTAAGATTGTTAACAACTCCATCTAAGATTAAGGAAATTTCGGCGTTATATTCAAAATTTTTGAAGGCTTCAAGGTCGCGAAGATAGTCAACTGCATATGGAATTAACTCTGGAGCAAAAGCTTTGAAAAGCCCTGTGTTAAAAAGTCGGTCGATCATATCGTCAATCTTTTTAAAATCAATTGTTTTAAATGTCCCCTCTTTTCCAACAAAGTCGACAATAAAAACGAATTCGTCATAGGCTTTTGCAGCATTATAAATGTCGTTTCTAAAAGCAAATTTTTCGTTGTTGATTTTAACGGAAGTTATTGAATCAAAAATTGCGTTATCAAGTCCTCCAAGTGTTAAAATTTTCCCTGCAACACTTTGGCTATATCCGTCGATATAGGAAATTACTTCGTCGCCAATATAATAGCGAATTAAATCACTGCTTGATTCGCTTAAAAAATTTTTTTCTTCTGTTTCTGCTGCAACAGTTGTTGGCTGAGCCGCTATATCCGAAATTGTTGAAGTGAGCGAAGTTATTGGAAGCATTAAAACAAAAATGAAAATAAATCCGCAAAGAGTTCCAACCGCTGCCCCAAGCCATTTCTTTTTATTTTTCTTTTTAGCAATTATTGGGTTTGGCAGAGTTTGAGGAATTTGCGTGTTTTCAAGCTTACTTTTTTTTGCAGCTTTTTGAAGCTTCTTTGCTTGTCTTTCAAGGCGTCCTTCTGGAAGAGCAAATTTTGCAAGGATAACATAAATAATGTAGCTTAGTAGGAGCATTATTGGAACAAGAATAAAAAAAACAGCAATGCTTATTATTGCCGCTGGCAAAACATTTGCAAGTTCCATAAGAGAAGGCATTTTGGCGGCGGCGGCAGCAAATTGCTCGTTGGAAAGAATTAACTCTCTTAACCCTTCTGGAATTGTTGTTGCAACCTTTTCGTTAACAACCCAATTAAAACTTGTTATGTCAATCTTTGAAATTGCGTTTGAAATTGGCATTGTTATAAGCCCACCAACAATTAAAAAAGCAATTAGAAGACCAAAACGAAGAGAACTTTTAACAAGTCCTCTTTTAAGTCCAACAAAAAATCCAACAACTAAGGAAAGAATTAAAACAAAATATGCAACAAAGCTAAAAACAACACTTAAATTCATTTTTTATAATCCCCTTTTCACATTGTTTTCGAAAATTCATTTATAATTTAAACATAATAATCAAAAACTCTTTTGAAAGTTATTTTTCATTTTCTCCCAAAAGTTTTGTTTTTATATCATTATATTCTTTTTCGGTTATCTGACCTGTTTCTTTCATTGCGTTAAGGCGTTTAAGTTTTGTAACAAGGTCAACGTTTTCGTCGTTATATTCATTAAGCTCTGGGATATATTTGTCTTGCTCGGTTGGTTTTGGGGCAAGTTTCATTCCGCGGCGATAGGCAACATACCCAACCGCTCTTAAAACAAGCGCCGCGCCAGAAATAATTGTTATGGCAAACGCTAATCCATCAAAAGTTCCAGATGAAAGCGCAATAATGAATCCAACAAGGCAGTAGGCAAAGGCAAGGCAAGAGGAAACAAGGAAGAAAGTTATGGATTTTTTCTTTTTATAATATTCCCCTGCTTCGCGTCGCATAAACGCAATTGTTACGCTTCCATAAACAATGAAACAAACTGCAAATACAGAATAAACAAACATCATTGAATATACTGTGTAAACAATTGCGCCAAAAACTTCGTCTTGAAAGATTAACATAAAAAATGAAAGAATTGGAGTTGTAAGAGCCCCTCCAATTGTAGATTCTTCGCTAACAAGCGTTATAACAAGAGCGGCAATAAAACCAACTCCAAGAAGAATTTCAAGAACCCCTGCGAGTATGTTTAGAGTGTAACCTTTTTTCATAAAAAACTCCCTTTTTTTCTTTATTATATCTCATTGCTGGTCAAAAATCAAAATAAAATATTTATTTACCGCGAAAATGCTTTTTTAAACTTAAAAAATAATGTAATATATGGAGTATATGGCAATTGTAACGCAAATTATCGCAATTATATTTTTGCTCATAAGTCGTTTGCAAAAAACTAAGGGGAAAACCTTGGTTTTTATTTGTTTTGCGCTTCTTGCATCAATGGGAACTTATTTTCTTCTTGGGCAGGTTGCGGGGGCGTGCTTGCTTTTGGCGGGAATTTTAAGATCAATTGTTTTTTTCCTTTACGACCACTATAAAGTCAAGCCAAATGTTATTGTTTTAATCTGTTTTGAAATTTCATTTATCATAATACTTGGACTAACCTGGGAAAGCGCAATTGATATTTTCATTTTATTAAGCCTTGTTGTCTTCACTTTTGGCTGCTGGCAAGATAATATGTATGTCTTTAGAATTTTAACAATAACCGATCATATTGTTTGCATCATATATAACAGCCTTGTTGGAGCATATATAACGCTTGTTGGCGAGGTTTTCTGTTTAACGGCAACAATTATTTCAATTGTGTATTACGATATTCAAAAGAGAACAACTCCAATTATAAAAAGGGTTTTCTATTGTTTTAAACCAAAGCAAAAGAGAAAGAAATTAAAAGCAAGACTTAGAGCAAGGAGAAAAATATAAAAAAAACACGGGAAACCGTGTTTTTCTTTAGATAAATAGTTATTTGCTCATTTTAGCAACTTCTTCTGCCAAGTTGTCAACGCGTTTTTCAAGGCCTTCGCCCATTTCATAACGAGTGAAACGACGAACAGAAATTTTTTCGCCAATGGAAAGGATTGCCTCGTTAATAACTTGAGAAACAGTTTTGCTGCTGTCTTTAACGAAATCTTGGTCGAGAAGGCAAACATCTTTATAATATTTTTTGATTCTTCCTTCAACCATTTTTTCAACAACAGCTTCTGGTTTTCCTTCGTTTAAAGCTTGTGCTTTCAAAATTTCTTTTTCAGCGTCCAAAGCTTCTGTTGGAACTTCTGCTTCTGTTACATAAAGAGGTTTTGCTGCTGCAATTTGCATTGCAATGTCTTTAACTAAGTTTTGGAAAGCATCGCTTTTTGCAACAAAGTCTGTTTCGCAGTTAACTTCAACTAAAACGCCAATTTTTCCGCCCATGTGGATGTAGGAACCAACAACGCCTTCTGCTGCAATTCTGTCTGCTTTTTTAGCAGCGGCTGCCATTCCTTTTTCACGAAGATATTTAATTGCTTCGTCGAAATTGCCGTTTGTTTCTGTTAATGCTTTTTTGCAGTCCATCATTCCTGCGCCTGTTGAGGCTCTAAGTTTTGAAACATCTTGTGCTGTGAACATAGATTATTCCTCCTCTTTAACTTCAGCTTTTTTTGAAGCTCTTTTTGGTTTTTCAGCTGGCTCTTCTTTAACTTCTTGAGCAGGTTGTTCTTTAACTTCTTCTGTTGTTTCGTCGCTAACTTTTTTAGCTCTTGGTTTTTTGTGTGGCTTTTCTTCTTCAGGAGCAGCTTCTGCTTCTTCAACAGTTGGTTTGCTTTCGGCAAGAGCGGCTGCAAGGTCAACAGGTTCTTCGTCTTCTTTTTCTTCTTTGAAAGAAACTCCTTCTTTTGCTTCTATAACAGCGTCTGCAATTGCGGAAGCAATAAGTTTAACCGAACGGATTGCGTCGTCGTTTCCTGGGATAACATAGTCAATTCCCGATGGATCGCAGTTTGTGTCAACAAGTCCAACAAGTGGAATGTGCATCTTAATTGCTTCATGAACGCAAATGTGTTCTTTTGAAGGATCAACAACGAAAATTACGCCTGGCATTTCTCTCATTTCTTTAATTCCGCCAAGGTTTGTTTCCAACTTGTCTCTTTCTGCTTTAAGAAGTGCAACTTCTTTCTTTGGCAAAAGTTCGAATTCTCCAACTTTTTCCATTTGATTTAATTTGTTAAGTCTGTCAATTCTTGCACGAATGGTTTTGAAGTTTGTTAAGCAACCTCCAAGCCATCTTGAATTAACATAAAACATTCCGCATCTTTCTGCTTCCTCTTTAATTGCTTCAGCAGCTTGTTTTTTTGTTCCCACGAAAAGAACGTTTTTGCCCGATGCAACAACATCTCTAACGAAAAGATATGCTTTGTCAACGAGTTCTGATGTTTGTTCTAGATTAAGGATATGAATATCATTTCTTGCGGTGAAAATGTATTTTTTCATTTTAGGATTCCATTTCCTTGTTTGGTGACCAAAATGAACGCCTGCTTCTAGAAGTTGTTTCATTGAAATAACCGACATTTTATTTTTCCTCCTTGTTTTTAGTCTTCCCCAAGTCTTCTTTGCTCCGCTGGCAACCAAAAATTATGAGAGAAAGTTTTTGGCAACGGCCATGCGAATGGAACATGGGTGTTTATTTGTCAATGAACTGACTTAAGAAATATATCACACAAAAAAACAAAATGCAAGCATATTTACATTTTGTTTTAGATTAAATAATACGTTTACTTATATGATGCAAAAATAAAAGAATTAAAACTCCGCCGAATCCTCTTTTGTTTTGATTGTTTTTAAAGAATGGCTAATTGCATAATTGGAAACGGCAAGAAAATTTTTGTCATAATCATATTTTTCTTGACCAAATTTCATCCACATTTTTGAAAAAGAATGTGTTTTTGAAAGGAGTTCATTAACTCTTTGCGTTTTTGCGATTGAGTTTTGTTCTTGATGGTTGATGTCAACGCAATGTTGTTCGTCATAGAGCTTAGACTGAATGTCGCATTCAAGTTTGTCGCAATAGAAAGCAAAGAGAGCTTCTGGCGTTTTGCGTTCATCAAATTCATAAATTAAATTTTCAATTTCTTTTGCGTTTGTTAAAGAAGAAAAAATTTCTTTAACCGCCTCGTGCCCTGCTTTTTCTTTTTGTTGCTTAGTAACTTCAAAACATGTTAAATCGCCAATAATAATTTCTTCAGTTTCGTGGACGGCAAGCATTGTTAAAACCTTTTTAATGTCGATGTTATATTTAAATTCCGACCACATTGCAAGAGCAAGCATTTGAACCCCAAAAATATGCTCCGCAATGCTTTCAACACGTTCGCGTTTAACTCCCCAATTTTTCCAACCAGTTCGAACAACATCTTTAAGTTTGTTGCAAACAACATAAAATTCCAAAACGTTCTTTTCTTTATTCATAAGATTGTTCCTTAAACCTATTTTTCGCTTTTGTTATATCTTTCCCAGCCCCACCAGCCTGGCAAAAGCTTTTCAAGAGTAATCGTTTTGCGTGAGTTAAAGTCGGTTAAAATTTCCATATCTTTGTTCTTTGAATTAAGTTGCATAAAAAATTCTCTGCAAGCGCCGCATGGCATTCCCCCGTTACCTTTTGGAGGTTCATTTCGAAACGCAACCAATCTTTTAACAACCGTTTGGCCGCTTTGAACATACATATTGAGCCCTGCAACACGTTCGGCGCAAAGAGCAATAACTCCGCTTGCTCCTTCAATGCAAAATCCAGTGTAAATTTCGCCATTTTCCGCTTCAATTGCACAAACAACATGATGCGCATCAATGAAAGGTGAAACTGCAGTTGGATAATATTCTTTCTTTGCCTTTTCAACAAGTTTTTCCCAAATGTCCATCGTTCTCTCCAATATTTTTACTAATTTAAACTATATCATACCTGTATTGGAAAGTCAATTTCGAATTTAAATGTGAACAGAAAAACGTTTGAAAAAGTAAGTTCAAAAAGAGGAATTTTAAATTCAAAACTAAGGAAAGAGAGAAAGAAAACAACTGGCAAAATTTTCTTGCAATATGGAACGAGAGGTGTTATACTACGCATGCTAAGGAGCATTGATGCCGAAATTGGAGAGGTGTCAGAGTGGTCTAATGTGCACGCTTGGAAAGCGTGTGTTGTGAAAGCAACCGCAGGTTCAAATCCTGTCCTCTCCGCCAATTAAATTTGCGTTTGAAATTCTTTTTAATAAGGTTTTCAAACGTTTTTTTATGGTGTCAAAAGAAAAAACAGAAGTTCCCTCCCCTATTTTTAATAATGTAATTTTACTTAAAATCTTTTAAAGTCAGCAAACAACAGAAACTCAGATAAACTCGTTTTAATTTGACAAAACGGCGCAAAAGAAACTATAATTTAAATATGAAAATTGAAAAAATTAAATCTCAAAAAGACGGCTTGGAATTGGAAATTACAATTTTTGAGCCAAGCGAAAAGCCAAAGGCAATTGTTCAAATTTCCCACGGAATGGCGGAACACAAAGAAAGATATTATCCTTTCATGGAGTTTCTTGCAAAGAAGGGATTTGTTTGCGTGATAAACGACCACAGAGGACATGGCGAAAGTGTTAAGAAAAAAGAAGACTATGGCTATTTCTATACGGAAAACATTGATTATATTGTTGATGATTTACATCAGGTCACTCTTTTTGCAAAAGAAAAATTCCAATCTCTTCCTGTTTTTCTTTTTAGCCACAGCATGGGAACGCTTGTTTCAAGAAACTACTTAAAAAAGTTTGACGGCGAAATTGAAAAACTTGTTCTTTGCGGCCCTCCAACAGAAAACAAATTAACAAAGTTTGCAATTTTTCTCGCAAAACTTTCAAAGTTTTTTGGAAAAGATAACAAGCCAAACAAGTTTTTAAATAAACTTACTTTTGGCTCGTATAACAGAAACTTAATGATTGAAAATGAATGGATTTGTTCAAACGCTGAAACTGTTGAAAAATATAACGATGACGAAAAATGTGGCTTTGTTTTCACAACAAATGGATTCATAAATTTATTTAAACTTATGGAAGGTGCGTTTAACAAAAAGGGCTGGGAAGTTCAAAATCCAAACCTAAAAATTTTTGTTATTGCCGGCGAAAACGACCCTGTTATCCAAAACAAAAAGAAATTTGAAAGCCTTGTTAAATTCTTGAAAGAACGCGGATATGGCAATGTTTCCTCAAAACTTTATCCTTCAATGCGACACGAAATTTTAAACGAAAAAAACAACCAAAACGTTTATAACGATGTTTTAGAATTTCTATGTAAATAACGAAAAAGACCTTGCAACTGCAAGGTCTTTTTGAATTAAACATTAAATCGGAAAAGCATTATGTCGCCGTCTTGAACAACATAGTCTTTTCCCTCAATTCGAACTTTTCCTTTTTCGCGGGCAGCAATATATGAGCCTGATTCAATTAAATCGTCATACTTAACAACCTCAGCTTTGATGAATCCTTTTTCAAAATCAGTGTGGATTTTCCCGGCCGCTTGTGGGGCTTTCGAACCTTTTTTAATTGTCCAAGCGCGAACTTCTTTTTCGCCAGCGGTAAGGAAACTCATAAGCCCAAGCAGATTATAGGAAGCGGAAACAAGTTTTTCAAGCCCGCTTTCTTTAATTCCAAGTTCTTCTTTGAAAAGCGCACGGTCTTCTTCGCCAAGAGCGGAAAGCTCTTCCTCAATTTTTGCGGAAAGAACAATAACTTCAGCTCCTTCTTCTTTTGCAATTTCTTTAACAGTTTTAACAAACTTGTTTTCTGTTCCAATTTCGCTTTCTGCAATGTTTGCAACATAAATAACAGGCTTTGCGGAAAGAAGGAAGAAAGAATTTAAAATTTTCTTTTGGTCGGCTGTAAGTTCAACCGAGCGCGCTGGCTTTCCGTTTTCAAGCGTTTCCTTAACTTTCTTTAAAACTTCAAATTCTTCGGCTGTTGCTTTTTCGCCAACTTTCAAAAGTTTTTGTGTTTTTTCAAATCTCTTAGAAACAGTTTCAAGGTCTGCCAAAATAAGTTCAAGATTGATAACTTCAATGTCGCGTTTAGGATCGATTGAACCAGAAACGTGGATAATTTTTTCGTTTTCAAAGCATCGAACAACATGAACAATTGCATCAACTTCACGAATGTGACTTAAAAACTTGTTTCCAAGACCTTCGCCCTTGCTCGCCCCGGCAACAAGCCCGGCAATGTCAACAAATTCAATTGCCGCATGAACAATTTTTTGAGTGTTATAAAGTTTTCCCAAAACTTCCAATCTTTCGTCGGGAACATCAACAACACCAACATTTGGTTCGATTGTGCAAAAAGGATAGTTCGCGCTTTCTGCTCCCGCGTTTGTTATTGCATTAAACAAAGTGCTCTTTCCAACATTTGGAAGGCCAACAACACCAATTTTCATTTTTCTCCTTTAAGTTGCAAATAAAATTTAAATGTAAACATAGAATATATCAAAAGGGAGAAAAAAGCAAGGGAATATGGCAATTTGGGTGGCACTTATTTTAGGAATTGTTCAGGGATTAACCGAGTTCCTTCCTGTTTCAAGCAGCGGACACCTAACACTTCTTGGAAAAATTTTTGGAATTGGTGAAACAACTTTTCTCATAACAATTTTGCTTCACGTTGCAACACTGTTTGCCGTTTTGTTTGTTCTTCGAAAAGAAATTTGGGAACTTATTAAAAACCCTTTTTCAAGGCAAGCTTGCAACTTATATCTTGCAACAATTCCAACAGTTTTAATTGTTTTTCTTGCAAAAGAGGTTATTGATAACGTGCTTGAAAACACTAAACTTTTGCCATACTTTTTTCTTTTAACTGCCCTCCTGCTCCTTGTAACATATTTTATAAGCAAAAATCAGGAAAAGAAAAATGCGCAAAAATCTTACACAGTTGAAAGCGGATTTCGAAGAAACAACTTAACTTCAATTGTTATGGGCGTTGCCCAAGGACTTGCTGTTCTCCCTGGAATTTCTCGTTCTGGTTCAACAATCTGCGCTGGGCTTCTTTGCGGCGAGGATAGAAAAAATGTTGCAAAATTTTCCTTTCTTATGAGTTTGCCAGTTATCATTGGCTCAATGCTTTATGAAATTATTAAAGGCGATTTTAACGCTCTTGGCGAAGAAGGAATGGTTGCGCCAACAATTGTTGCGTTTCTTTCGGCGTTTATTGTTGGAATTGTTTCAATAAAATTTATGCTTAAAGTTGTTGAAAAAGGGAAATATTACTATTTTTCAATCTATCTTTTTGCAATTTCAATTATTTCATTTTTTGTTGTTTAACAAAAGTGTGTAAAATTGCTTAAAGATGGGAATAATCCTCATTAAAGTGAGGTTTGTTATGAGAAAAACGGGAATAAGTTTAGACGAAATAAAACAAAAAATTCGAGAACTTAAAGGCGAAACAATTGCAATGGCAATTAACCGCGGAAGAAAGAAAATGGACTATTTCAATGCTGTTATTGATAATATTTATCCAAGTGTTTTCACTGTTAAAGTTAGTGCCATTAACCAGCAAAACACTCAAACTTTCTCCTATTTTGATGTGCTTTGCGGAGATGTTGAAATTCAAAAATTGCCAGGCGCATAAACAATCTTTTTTGGCGGCGGAAAGAACTAGTTTGCGAAATTAGTTGAAATTTGTCGAAAAACTTGCTATAACTAATGCTGTGCTGACGCAGAAAAAGAAAATTTTGTTAATAATAATTTTAACTTTGTCAATTTTGTTGTTGGCAATTTTATTTTTATCTGGTTGCAAAAATTCAAGTTTGGAAACTTTAAAGACTTCAAATTTGGAAGTCCCAAATAACTTTGAAACTCCCGATTTTTCAAATGAAAACAAACCAAACTGCGAAGACGAAAAAGAAGCGGACAAAACAACAACTCCAGATTTCAAAGACGAAGACAACAATTCGGGCGATAATAATACAGGCGATGATAGTCCAAGCGACGGCGAGAGAGCTTTGCTAGATGATGACAGAATCTTGCCATGCGACGACGAAAACGATTCGAAAGATGACGCGGAAAACAACCAAGATTCTAACAAGTCAAACGAAAGTTTCGACGACGATTCGAAAGACGATGATTCCAAAAGTGACGACTCGGTGGACAAAGAGACAGATGACGAAGTTATTGTTCCAGAAAGAAAACTTGAAATTAAGTTAACAACTTTTGAAGATAAGTTTTCCTACACATTTTCAAACGGCACAATTTATAAAACTCTTGGAACAAACAACGCTGTTTATTTAAGTTTTGAACTTTTTGAAAATTCAATTAAGGTCAGCGGCGCAAGATTTGAAATTTTGGTTTCAACAAGCGACGTAACGTTTGACAAGGTTAATTATAATTCGGTTTATATTTTAGTTTCAAAATCTTGTGAGTTCGATTTAACAATCAAAACTGTTGACGGAGAAATTTCCAAAACAATTCGCGTTGTTGTTTCTTAGAAAAAATTATGTTAAAAATTTTAATAATGTGATATACTTTCTTTTGAAAAAGGAAACATAACGTGGAAGAAAAAACAATTTGCGCAATTTCAACACCTCTTGGAAACAGCGCAATTTCAATAATTAGAATAAGCGGAAAAAAAGCAGTTGAAATTGCTAAGGCTTTTTTTGTTTCCAAAAGTTTAAACTATGAAAAAATTGAACCAAGGAAAATGTATCTTGGAACTTTTGAATATGGAAACATCAAAGAAAAATGTTTAATGGTGTTTTTTAAAGCTCCTTTTTCCTACACGGGCGAGGACATTGTTGAATTTCAAATTCACGGCGGCGAGTTTTTGGCAAAACAAATTCTTTCGGCGCTTTGCGAAAAGTGCAATTTGGCTTCCCCAGGAGAATTTTCAAAACGCGCCTTTTTAAACGGAAAAATTTCGCTTGACGAAGCGGAAGGAATTATTGATGTTATCAATGCCGAAAGCGACGCAGAACTTTCAAGCGCATATAACCTTTCAACGGGAAAATTTAACAAAAAAATTGTTGATTTTCAAAACCAAATAACCGAAATTCTTGCAAAAATTGAGGTTGCTTTGGACTATCCAGAACACGACGAAGAACTTATAACAACCGAAGAGGCACGGAAAACACTTGTTCAAATTTCTTCACAACTTGAAGAACTTATTTCAAACTCCGCAAGCGGGCAAAAACTTAAAAACGGAGTTAACATTGCAATTGTTGGAAGTCCAAATGTTGGGAAGTCGAGTTTGCTTAATGCCCTTCTTGGCCACGACCGCGCAATTGTTAGTTCAACCGCGGGAACCACGCGCGACACAATTTGCGAAACAATCCTTTACAAAGGAATTAAATTTAACCTAACCGACACCGCTGGAATTCGAAACGAAGGCGACGAGATTGAACAAATTGGAATTGAGCGCGCAAAGCAAGAAATTGACAAGGCAGATTTAATTCTTTTTGTTTGCGACCTTTCAAGAGAACTAACGCCAGAAGAGGCTCAAATGATTGAAAGGCTAGACAAGAAAAAAACAATTTTTGTTGGCAACAAAATTGATATTGCAAAAAACAACAAAAAAGGTTATGAAACAATTAACATAAGCGCAAAAAATTCAAAAAACATTGATGCGCTTTTGGAAAAAATTTATAGCAAAACAGTTGAAAACAAAATTGACCTTTCAAAAATTGTTTTAACAAATTTAAGACACATCAACATTTTGAAAGAAGCGCAAAAACTTGTAAATGAAGTTTTGAAAAATTTAAGCACAATGACGCTTGATGTTGTTGCGTTTGAAATTAAAAGAGTTTGGAACGAACTTGGAAAAATTACGGGCGAAACGGAAACCGAACAAATAATCGACCAAGTTTTCTCAAAATTCTGTTTAGGAAAATAATAAATTATGGCAAGAAAAATGCTTGCAAAAGGAAAAACTTATGAGAAATGAATTTGACGCAGTTGTTGTTGGAGCGGGTCACGCAGGTTGCGAAGCGGCCCTTGCTCTTGCGCGCCTTGGAAAAAAAGTTCTCTTAACTTGCTTAAATTTGGATTCAATTGCCTTCCTTGCTTGCAATCCCTCAATTGGAGGAACGGCAAAAGGACACCTTGTTTGCGAAATTGATGCGCTTGGCGGCGAAATGGGAATAAATGCCGATGAAACAGCAATTCAAATTCGAATGCTAAACGAAGGAAAAGGCCCTGCCGTCCACAGTCTTCGTGCACAGGTTGACAAAATTAACTACCACACAAGAATGAAAAAAATTTTGGAAGAAAATCCAAATATTTATCTAAAACAAGCCGAAATTGTTGAAATTATTGAAAAAAACGGCAAAATTTGCGCTGTTAAAACCGCTTTGGGCGAAATTTTTTCATGCAAAGTCGTTGTTATTTCAACAGGCGTTTATCTTAAAAGCCGAATTATTATTGGAGAATTTACTCAAAACGTTGGGCCAAACGGATTTGCGAGCGCAAACCACTTAACTCAAAGTTTAATGAATATGGGAATAACAATTCGTCGTTTTAAAACTGGAACTCCGGCAAGAATTAACGGAAGAACAATTGATTTTTCAAGCCTTGAAAAACAAGCGGGCGAAGATAATATTGGGTTCTCCCCTCTCTCAAAAAATAAAACAAAAAACGTTGCATTTTGTTATGAAACTTTCACAAACGAAAAAACTCACGAGATAATTCGAAATAATTTGAGCCGTGCGCCAATGTTTAGCGGAACAATTGTTGGAGTTGGGCCAAGATATTGTCCTTCAATTGAAGATAAAATTGTGCGTTTTCCAAATCGCGAGCGTCATCAAATTTTTTTGGAACCAGAAGCTCTCTCAACAAATGAAATATACATTCAAGGAGTAAGCACATCTCTTCCTGCCGATGTCCAAAACGAACTTTATGCAAGCATTAAGGGGCTTGAAAACGCAGAAATTATGAGAAATGCCTATGCAATTGAATATGATTGCATCGACAGTCTTGAACTTAAACCATCTTTGGAAAGCAAAAAAATTGACGGGCTTTTCTTTGCTGGCCAGGTTAACGGAACAAGCGGTTATGAGGAAGCGGCAGCCCAAGGGCTTATTGCGGGAATTAACGCCGCAAGAAAAATTGACTTAAAAGAACCTTTAATTTTAAAAAGGAACGAAGCATATATTGGAGTTTTAATTGACGACCTTGTAACAAAAGGAACAAACGAGCCATACAGAATGATGACAAGTCGCGCTGAATTCCGTCTTGTTTTAAGACAGGATAATGCCGACCAAAGGTTAACTCCAATTGGTCGTGAAATTGGACTAGTTTCAGACGAAAGATGGAAAAAATATCAAGAAAAACAAGAAAAATTGCAGAAAATGCGTGAAAAATTAAATAAATTGATTAAAATAGACGAAAAATTAAATAATTTTTTAAAAAACAACAATGAAAGCATTTCTGTAAATTCCCTTAAAGCGATTGAAATTTTAAAAAGAAATAATATTGACATTTACAAATTAAATAATGAATTTAACCTATTTGATGAAAGTGAAAGTACCCTTCTTGAAACTTTAAATGTTGAAGTTAAATATGAGGGATACATCAAACAACAAAATGATGAAATTGAAAAATTAAAGCAACAAGAAAAAACCGCTTTGCCAGAAAACTTCGACTACTCCGCGATTAAAGGTCTTCGAATTGAAGCAGTTCAAAAACTTAACAAAATTCAACCTCAAACCCTTGGGCAAGCTTCAAGAATTTCTGGAGTTTCACCTGCTGATATAACTGTTTTATCAATTTATTTAAAGGCGAAAAAAAGATGAAAGAAATATTAGAAAAAACGTTTAAAGAAAATAATTTTGAAATAAATGGCGAAAAAATTGATAAATTTAATGATTTTTTTAATCTTTTATTAAAATTTAATGAGAATATTAACTTAACACGAATTACCTCGCCAGAAGATGCGGCAAAAAAACATTTTCTCGATTCGGTTTATGCGTCAAATTACATTCCGCAAAATTCTAAAATTGTTGATGTTGGAGCTGGCGGTGGCTTCCCTTCAATTCCTTTAAAAATATATCGTCCCGACCTTGATTTAACCATGCTCGACAGTGTTGGGAAAAAGGTTGATTTTCTTAACGAATGTGTTAACCAACTTGCTCTTAAAAATTGCCGCGCAATTCATGCAAGGGTTGAAGATTTTGCAAGAGAAAAGGACCACCGTGAAAATTTTGATGTTTGTGTTTCGCGCGCTGTCGCTTCATTAAACACGCTTTTGGAATATTGCCTTCCTCTTGTAAAGTCAAATGGACTTTTTATTGCTTTTAAAGGTAGCAATGCTTTGGAAGAACTTGCTGAGGCAAAAAACGCTTTAACCAAACTTGGCGGAACTCTTGAACAAACTGTTGAATATTCAGTTGTTCCCGATGTAAAGAATTATTTGTTAATTTTTAGGAAAAATGGGTGCACGCCAAATCAATTCCCAAGGCGCAACAATTTGCCTCGAAAACAGCCATTATAAAGAAAAAATGCAATTTAATTATTGCGTTTTTTTTATTATTAATGTATTATATATATACTTATAAGATAAGGGGGTATATATGGGAAAAATCATTGCTTTTGCCAATCAGAAAGGTGGCGTTGGAAAAACAACAACCTGTGTTAATGTTGCTTCATATATGGCGGCGATGGGAAAGAAAGTTTTGTTAATTGACATGGATCCTCAAGGAAATGCAACAAGTGGCGTTGGAATTGAGAAAACAAGTTCAACCAAAACAATTTACAATGTTATTGACGGAGATGCAATTATTGATGAAGTTATTTTATCAACAGACATTCCTAATTTGGATTTTGTTCCAGCAACTGTGGATCTTGCAGGGGCTGAAATTGACCTTGTTCAATTGCCAAATCGCGAAAACATAATTAAGAACAGGCTTGCAAGGGTAAGAAATAAATATGACTATATATTTATCGACTGTCCTCCTTCGCTTGGACTTCTAACCGTTAATGCTTTAACCTGCTGCGATTCAATTGTGATTCCAATTCAATGTGAGTTCTATGCTCTTGAAGGTTTAACGCAGCTTATGAACACAATCAAACTTGTTAAAAAACACTTAAATTCGGCTCTGGATATTGAAGGGGTTGTTTTAACAATGAAAGATTCAAGAAGTAATCTTATAACGCAAGTTGGAAACGAAATTAAAACATTTTTTGGGAAGAAAGTTTTTGAAACTGCAATTCCAAGAAACATTCGTCTTGCAGAGGCTCCAAGTCATGGAACTCCAATTGGTGTTTACGACTCATCTTCCAAAGGTGCGAAGGCATATTTAGCTCTTGCAGAGGAAATTTTGCAACGAAACAATGATAAATACGAAAAAATATCAACAAAAATTAAAGTTGAAGAAGGAGAAAACGAATGATTAAAAAAGGATTAGGAAAAGGACTTAATGCTCTTCTCTCAATCTATGACGAGAAAGAGGAACAAGACGAAAATGTTTCACGTGAAACAAAACCAGCTTCAAATGGAATTGAGGGGATTGATATTTCGCTTATTTATGCGAATCCAAACCAACCAAGAAAAACATTTGATGAAACTGCTTTAAAAGAACTTGCAACATCAATTAAAACTCATGGTATTATTCAACCAATTGTTTTAAACCGTGCAGAAGACGGTAAATATATGATTATTGCTGGTGAAAGAAGATGGCGCGCGGCTAAAATGGCGGGATTAGAACAAGTTCCAGCATTTGTAAGAAATTACACACCAAAACAAATTAAGGAAATTTCAATCATTGAAAATCTTCAAAGAGAAGATTTAAATCCAATTGAAGCGGCTCGTGCGATTAAACAGCTTATGGATGAATATGATTTAACGCAAGAAGCTGTTGCTGATAGAATTGGTAAAAGTCGTCCTGCAATTGCAAACACGCTTAGGTTGCTTAATCTTCCAATGGATGTTATCGAACTAATTGAAAAGAACAAGCTTTCGGCTGGACACGCAAGATGTTTGGTGGCGTTAAGTTCTCCAATTGAACAAACAAAAGTTGCGCAGGCGGCAGTTGCAAAAAAACTTTCTGTGCGCGAGATGGAAAAACTTGTTAAAAACTTGTTGAATCCGGTTAAAGAAAGACCAAAAACAGAACAAAGTCTTGAACTTAGAGGTATGATTGAGGAAATGCAAAGAACATTTGCAACAAAAGTTTCTGCAATTGGAAATGATAATAAGGGTAGAATCTATATTGACTATTATAGTAAAGACGATTTGGATAGAATTGCCGAGTTGATTCAATTAATAAATAAGAAAACATTGACTTTAAAAGATTTGTCGTTGATTAACAAAAAATAGTTTCACGTGAAACATTTTTTGGAAAAATCTTTGACGAGAGCGATTTTTGGACAAATGAGTAAATTATCAAATTGTTTTGTGAAAAAGGCTTAGAATTAAGATTTTTTTAGACTGTTTTTGGCAAAAAATGCTTCACAAATTAGTAAAATATGATAGAATAATAAAGCAAAATTTAGTAAATATATTATAAGGAGAAATAATGAAAAACACTAAACCTAATTACGGAAAAATAATTTGGATAACACTTTTGGTTATTTTGCTTGGTCTTCTTGTTTATTCTGCTTTTGCAAGTGATGGAACATATGGCGAAAAAATTAGCATAAGCGAACTTGAAACAATGATTGACGAAGATAAAGTTTCAAATGTGTATTTTTATAACGGAGTGTATCGCGTTCGAAAAATAGATTCTGAAATCGCAGAAGATAAATTCCCAGCAAGTTCCGATTTTTATTGCGAAGTTGCAACATCTGCATCGGTTGAATCAATTAAAACAAAATGCGAAACAAAAAATATTGCATACGACGAAGAACCAACTCGCGAATCTTTGCTTTCTAAGATTATGCCATATATTAGTTTGGCGATTATCCTAATAATTGGATATTTCTTGCTTAGAGCAGTTGTTAAAGGTAACGCAGGAACAATTGGTTTTGGTAAAAGTAAAGCGCGTTCAACAGATAATATTAAAGTAAGATTCGATGATGTTGCGGGCGCAGATGAAGAAAAAGCGGAACTTCAAGAAGTTGTTGAATTTTTGAAAAAACCACAAAAGTTTACAGAACTTGGTGCTAGAATTCCAAAAGGCGTTTTGCTTGTTGGCCCTCCTGGAACTGGTAAAACATTACTTGCAAAGGCGGTTGCCGGGGAAAGTAATGTTCCATTCCTTTCAATAAGCGGTTCCGACTTTGTTGAAATGTTTGTTGGCGTTGGAGCGTCAAGAGTTAGAGATTTATTTGAACAAGCAAAGAAATCAAGACCATGTATTATATTTATAGATGAAATTGATGCTGTTGGACGTCAAAGAGGAACAGGTCTTGGCGGAGGAAATGACGAAAGAGAACAAACTCTTAATCAACTTCTAGTTGAGATGGACGGTTTTGAAGCAAACGAAGGAATTATTGTTCTTGCTGCAACAAACCGCAGTGATGTTTTAGACCCTGCATTGCTTCGCCCAGGTCGATTTGACCGTCAAATTTATGTCCACGTTCCAGATGTTAAGGGGCGCGAGGCAATAATTAAAATTCACGCAAAAAATAAACCAATTGACGATGAAGTTGATTTTCAAACTCTTGCAAGAATAACAAGTGGGTTCACAGGAGCAGACATTGAAAATATGCTTAATGAGGCGGCAATTCTTGCAGCAAGAGCAGACAGACCAAAAATTATTATGTCTGACTTAACAGAAGGTATCAATAAGGTTATTATGGGGCCTCAAAAGAAGAGTCTTCTTGTTACAGAAAGAGATAAGAGAATAACAACATACCATGAATCTGGTCACGCGATTTTGGGTAAAATTTTACCAAATTGTGACGAGGTTCAAGAGGTTTCAATCATTCCAAGAGGAATGGCTGCGGGCTACACGATGAGCCGTCCAAGTGAAGACGATAACCACGTAACCTATAAAAAACTTCTCGACCAAATCTCAATGGCGATGGGCGGAAGAATTGCGGAAGAAATCGTGTTTGGCGACATTTCAACAGGGGCGCAAAACGATATTCAACAAGCAACCGAACTTGCAAGGAGAATGGTTACTGAGTGGGGAATGAGCAAACAACTTGGATTTGTTGGTTATGACACCTCAACTCAACCTTTCCTTGGGAGAGATTATCAAAATCAATCTAAGTATAGCGAAAAGACAGCAGCAACAATTGACGAGGAAATTCGCGGAATTTTGAAAGACTGCTACGACAGAGCAACAAAGGTTTTGAAAGATAACAGAATTTTAATGGATAGAATGTCAGACCTTCTTATATTAAAGGAAACTATATATAAAGAAGAAGTTGATATGATTATGGCTGGCAAAACTGTTGAGGAAATTGTTGCTGAAATGGATAAGAAAGCAGCCGAAAGAAGAGAAAAAGAAAAGAAATATAAGGCAGACGGCGAACTTAGTAAAAAAGTTCGTGAAATGGATGAAAAACTTAAAACTGCTGAAATGCTTCTTAAAGCTGGTGTGATTTTGCCAGAGGAGTTTAACGAACTTAAAGCCGCTCGTGATGCATTAAATGCAAAAATTATGGAGCCTCAAAAAGAAGAAGTTAAAGAACTTCAAGAGCAAAAAGAAGAGGCTGTAACTCCTCAAAAGGATTCAACCGATAAACAAGAAGTTAAAGTTGAAAACAAAGAAATTGAAGAAAAGCCTAAAAAAACAACAAAAAAACACGAAAAAAATCTAATTTCTGAAATAAAAGAGAAAAGAGAAGAAAGAAAAGCAAAAAATTCTCAAAATAAAAATGAAGAAGAAAAACCGGGCGAAAAACCAAACAGAAAAAAAGCTTCAAAGAAAAAAGATGAAGTAGCAAGTGAAATTTCTTCAAGTGATAAACCAAACGCAGTTGTTGGGAATCAAGAAAAATTAAACATTGAAAAGGTTGAAGAAAATAAAAAGGACGTTGCTAAAACAACAGAAGACGAGGGGGAAAGCGAATCAACCGCAAAACAAGTTATAAGAAAAATGCGCGGTGAGAAAGTTAATAAACCAGACTCAAAGAAGGAAAACAAATAAAAAAAGAGCATTTCGCTCTTTTTTTATCTAACATAAGTCCATTTGCCTTCTTTTTTAATAAAATAGTCGTAAGTCATTCCTTCAATATACTCTGTTGCGCAAGGCGTTATTGTTGTGTGGTTGGATAGAGTATATTCGCAAGTTGTTGAGTTGTATTTTAAAGTTTTCATATAGATATTTCGCTTTAAAGTGTAGTAGAAATTTATGGATTTATCATCTGCCATTGCAGCGCTAACTTGGTGGCCTTTCCCAACATATAAAAGAGAGTTTGTTGTATAGCCGACTGAAAAATATATTTCTGCTTTTTCATTAACTAAAAAATAACAATTTGGTCTGTCGGCAAAATGGTATCTCCAGTTCTTTGGTGCGACTGTTGCAATCTCAACGCATCTCATTTCAAGTTTTTTATTGTTAAGACGGAAATTGTCGCATAAAGCTGAGGCGCCGCCAGGGCTAACAAAAGAAAAACACGGATAGCAATTTGACACAACAGAGGAAGCAGCGTTTGTTAGTCGCGAAGCAGTGTGAGTTCCAACGGGAGGGGCAGCGGTGTAGGTTGGTCCAATTGGTCCAACTGTTGATAGATATGATCCGTCAATTGGATCGAGTTTTCCAAAATAAATGTAATTATTTTTGTCTGTGCAAAAATAGAATTGACCAGGATCTTTGTCTTTAACATCATAACATGAAATTTGTTTATTATAGAACATTGTTGGAAGATACAAATAATTAAATGTTTCAAGAACCTCTTCATAGTCCTTTGTGTTTGGAACAAGGTTTCCAATTTTTGTGAAGGTTGACGGTATTGGCTCGTTTAAAGCACTTATTTGCGCGTAGTAACCTCCGTCTGGTTCATTTTTGGTTAAATAATATCTATATTTCCCATAAAACACTTTAAAATCGTTGTTTCTGTTGAGAATTTCAACATCAGCTCCTTCAACGCGAACTTCATACCATTCAACTCCGCAATACCCTTCATCTGCAGATTTTGCTGTTGAAGTAACCTGAATTTTAAAATGATAGTTGTCTTGAGTTGCAACAAATGATTTTTCAAATTCAACAATTTCACTGTAATCGCCGGTTATTCCTTTAAATTCCTTTTTAAAGTTAATTATTGCACTAATAAAGCTATATTGTTCCCAAGCAAGATTAAACGCTCCGTCAATTTCAACATCGCCGTGGAAAATGACTTTTGCCCGAACCTTAACCTTTGTGAAAAAGTTTTTCTTACAGATGAAAAAAATGGGTGCAAAAATAACTTGTTTTGGGTGTCGTCTTTTATATCTGCATTGATATTCGTCGAAATCGCTGTATGACGAATTTGCTTTAAGGTCGCTAAGCGAAAAATTTATATCGCTAATGTCCAAAGTGTTTGCATTGATTTTTTTTGCAAGAGCGTTAACACGCTTTTCAAGTTCTTCAAGTTTAATTTTTTGTGTGTTATTGTCCATCTTCATAACTCCTTTAAACGAAATTATAAAAGGATGAAACAAACTTTTTCAACAAAGTGTGCCAAGAATAATAATTAAAAAATGGAAAAAAATATATGTATGATAACTTTTATTTCATTTTTAATTGTCCTTTTTGGAAGCGTTAATTGGCTTAGCATTGGAATGTTACAATATGACATTATTGCAGGATTTTTTGGAACTCAATCCAACATTTTTAGTCGAATTGTTTACATTCTTTTTGGATTTGCTGCAATTTGGCTTGTTATTTCAGCAATCCGCCAAAAAGGAAAAATCAACATTGTTAAAGACAGATTGAACACAAAAAAACTTGAAGAAAAGGAAGACGAACTTGCCGAAAAAATGGGGCAAAAACCAAATCCGAACGATTGAAACCTATTAAAAAAAGGAAACCAAAATTGGAATCCTTTTTTATTATTTTGCAACAACACAATCTTCTGGAAGAATTCCAAGAAGCTCACCTAAAAGATGTTGAGAAATTGAAACTTCTTTGTTCATCTTAAATGCATTTCCTGTTGCTGTGCAGCGAACATAAACTTCGCTTGACCCAGGATAGGAATTGATTATGTTAACTATGTTGTTATAAAGCGGAACATTTGTTACGTCAAACTTAATGAAAAGTTTTTCTTCTTTTTTCCCCGTTTGTTGTTTTGATTTGTTATTCCAAGGAATTATCTCATCAACAAGAATGGTTGGTTTTTCACCCTCTCGAAGATTAAGTTTTCCTTTAATTGTTGCCATGGAATCTTCAATAATAAGATGTTTAAGAGTTCGATATGCATTTGGAAAGAATGTTAAATCAACAGTTCCAAGCAAATCTTCAAGTTTTGCAAAGCCCATTTCCTTGTTCCCGTTTTTCGTAACTGTTTTGCGAACATCAGTTATAATTCCTCCGCAAACAACTTTCATATCATTTTGAACATCTCCAACGTAGCTTACAATTTCGTCATCTCCTTCGTTTTCAAGGTCTTCTTCTTTTTCCGCAACCTCAATCATTCCAGAATTAAAATTATAGCTTTTAAACTTTTCAACATAATCGTCGAGAGGGTGACCAGAAAGATAAATTCCAACAACTTCTTTCTCATATTTAAGGAGCGTTTCTTTGCTATATTCTTTGATGTTAGGGTAGTCCAAGTTGTCTTCAACGGCTGTTTCTTGAAAACTGTCGAAAAGAGAGAATTGCCCGGTTGCTTGTTTCTTAGCTTCGTTGTTAACACGACTTACCGCTGTTTCATAAACCGCCATAAGTTGGGAGCGATGAACTCCAAAACTATCGAAAACACCCGCCAAAATCATACTTTCCAAACAACGTTTGTTTCGTGCTTGTGGATCAATTCGTTTAACGAAATCCATAAAGTCCTTAAAAGGCCCATTGTTTGTTCGTTCTTCAATTATGCTGTCTATAACGGAAATCCCAACATTTTTAATTGCGGCAAGACCAAAACGTAAATTCCCGTCCTCAACTGAGAAATATGTTTTACTTTTGTTAACATCTGGGGGAAGAACTTTAAATCCTTCTTGTTTAACATAGGTAACATATTTTTTAATTTCGTCGGCGTTTGTTATCCTGTTATTCAAAACTGCGCAAAGGAATTCAATTTCGTGATAGCATTTTAAATAGGCGGTTTGATAGGAAAGATATGCATAAGCAGCCGCGTGGGATTTGTTAAACGCATATTGAGCAAAGGATTCCATTTCCGAGAAAACTTGTTCGGCAACCTCTCTGCTTATTCCAAGTTTTAACGCCCCTGGAATTGAACCACGCCCAGTTGGATCAACCCAACCTTCAATAAATTTTTTCTTTTCAGCAGGCATCTTCTCAACTTTCTTTTTGCCCATAATTCTTCGAACGTTATCGGCTTGTCCCATGTTATATCCGCCCATAACTTGGAAGATTTTCATAACTTGCTCTTGATAAACAATGCAGCCATATGTCACATTCAAAATTGGCTCTAAGCAGGGGTGGGCATATTCAATTTTGTCGGGGTTTTGTTTATTTTTAATGTATCTTGGAATTGAATCCATTGGCCCTGGACGATAGAGCGAAACGCCAGCAATAATATCTTCAAGACAGTCTGGTTGAAGGTCTTTCATAAACTTTTTCATACCATCACTTTCAAGTTGGAAAATTGCATCGGTGTTGCCCGAGGAAATTAAATTATAAACATTTTTATCGTCGTAATCCATTGCATAGAAATCTATGTCAATTCCCTTGTCCTCTTTAACATATTTCAAAGCTTTGTCGATGTCGGTTAAAGTTCGAAGGCCAAGGAAATCCATTTTAAGAAGTCCAAGTTGTTCAAGTTCAACCATATTATATTGTGTTGAAATATCTTCGCCGCTTCGAGAAAGAGGAACAAAAGTGTCAACTGGTTTTGGAGCAATTAAAGTTCCGCAAGCGTGGGTTGAAACATTTCGAGGTGTTCCTTCAAGTTTTATTGCAAGGTCGCAAACTTTCTTAACCGTTGGATCGCTTTCGTATAATTCACGAAGTTCTGGAATTATATATTTATTGTTTTCTTCCTTTCCCGTTGTTCCAAAATAATATTTCAAAACGGGAGGTTTTTTAATTCCGTCGGGAAGTTTGTTTGGAATCAGTTTTGAAATTTTATCGGCTTCGGAATATGGAACGTTAAGTGTTCTTGCAACATCGCGAATTGCGTTCTTTGCCGCCATTGTTCCAAAAGTTGCAATCAAAGCAACATGGTCTTCGCCATATTTTCTTTTAACATATTCAATAACTTCGCCGCGACGGTCGTAATCAAAGTCAACGTCGAAATCGGGCATTGAAACACGTTCTTTGTGGATGAATCTTTCGAAAATAAGGTCATATTTCAATGGGTCAACAAGCGTAATTCCGCTTGCATATGCAACAATACTTCCTGCTCCCGAGCCACGTCCAGGGCCAACAGGAATTCCGTTGTTTCTTGCATAGTTAATATAATCCCAAACGATAAGGAAATATTCAACAAATCCTTGTGAGTTTATGATTTCAAGTTCAGTTTCCGCTCTTTTAAGAATTTCAGGCGTAACTTCTTTATATTTCCTTTTCAATCCCTCAAAAGTTAGGTGGCGAAGAAACTCATAGCAAGTCATTCCGTTTTCTGGCGTGTATGCAGGAATGTAGTTTTCGCTTGCTGGCATAACATATTTTGGGTCGATTCCTGGAATGTCGCCGTGTGCTTTCGAGCGAATTGTAACATCACATTTTGCAGCAATTTCAAGAGGAGTTTCAAGAGCATCTTCAAATCCAACCAGCGCTTCTTTCATTTCTTCATAGGTTTTATAATAGAACTCATCGGTGTCGAATTTAAGGCGATCGGGGTCGTCAATTTTCTTGCCCATTTGAACGCACATTAAAACATCTTGCATTTCTGCATCTTCCTTATAAAGATAGTGGCAATCGTTTGTTGCAACAAGTTTAATGTTGTGTTTGTTTGAAAGAGTTCGAAGAAAGTTGTTAACCTCTTTTTGTTCTGGAATGCCATGATTTTGAACTTCCAAATAGAAATCTTCGCCAAAGAGATTTTTAAACCAAAGTGCGTCTTTTTCGGCTTGTTCAAATTGCCCAGCAAGAATGTCTTGCGGAATTTTGCCCGCCAAACACGCGCTTAAACAAATTAAACCCTCGTGATGTTTTTCAAGAGTTTTAAAGTCGATTCTTGGTTTATAATAATAGCCATATTTAAAAGCAATTGAGTTAAGTTTCAAAAGATTTTTATAGCCAACATCATTTTTTGCAAGCAATATTTGGTGGTAAACTTTTTGCTTTGAAACTTTATTTTCAAGATCCTCGCAAACATAAAATTCTGTTCCAATAATTGGCTTAATTCCGTTGGAAAGGCAAGTTGTGTAGAATTGAAGAGCGCCATACATATTTCCGTGGTCGGTTATTGCAACCGCGTCCCAACCGCGCTCCTTTGTTATTTCAACAAGTTTTTTAATTCGTGCAGCTCCGTCGAGCAAACTATATTCCGTGTGGTTGTGAAGATGAACAAATTTTTCCATAACCTAAGTTTACACTTTTTGAAATTATTTTCAAAGTGAAATCACAATTTTTCAGCCATTGAAATTAATTTTCTAAATCTGTGGTTAAGCCCGCTTTTTGTAAGTTTTATGTTTGAAAGTTGCAATAAAACATTAAGCGGTTCTTCTGGATTTGCAAGGCGAAGAAGAGCAACTTCTTCCAAATCTGGAGGGAGTTTGTCAAGCCCAATTTTGTTGTCAATTTTTTTAATCGCTTCAAGTTGTTTCAAACTTGCATCAACTGTTTTTGAAATGTTTCCGCTAAGACAATTCGTTTGGCGGTTAATTTTATTTCGAAAATCTCGTTTTGCAATTTCGTTTTGCAAAATTAAAACCGAGTTGTTTGCTCCAACAAGAGCAAGCAAGTTGCAAACTTGTTCCGCATCTTTAAGATATAAAACAAAAATGTTTTTTCGGGTTATGAGTTTTGGGGAAATATCGAATTGTGCAAGAACGTGGGAAAACTCTCGAAGAAGAGGAAGACTTTTTGAAGAAAATTCAAGATGGTAGCCGCTTGATGTTTTTTCATTTGCCTTTTCGCTTATCTTAATGCTTGAAGTTGCGCAACCAATGAACATTCCTTTTGTAAAGTTTTTAATGTTATCAACAGTTTTTGTTGCTTTCAAAATGTTTTCTTCAATTGTATCTTCTTGATTGATATTAAGAAGATTAAAAACTTTTTCAAGAATATTGTTTTTAAAAGTTATTTTATAAAAAGTTTTTCCGTTAATAACAAAATTTTCTTTTTCTTCCAAAATTTCGTCAAAATTGGAGTTAATTTCATATTTTTTTATTGTTTTTTTAAGATTTTTATGAAGATACTCAAAAATTTCTTTAATATCTGTTGAAATTTCAATTTCTCCAAATTCATTATAACTTCCCGATGCCAAAAAAAGCCCAAAGAAAAAAGAAGGCAAAAGGGGAGTGTCTTGGGAAATTAGTTCGAGTTTTGAAGTTTTTGAAAAGGATTCCATTTTTGTTTTAATCTCACTTTTTAAAATTTGGAAGAGCGTTTATGTTGACAATAAGCTCCAAAGGAATTCCATTTTTAAATGCAAAGTTAATTGGGTAGTTAACTTCGCCAACTGCGGAAGAAGAGTGCGCATCGGAATTAACAATAAGTTTTGTTTGATTTTTAACAATCGTTTCAATGTCGTTTTTGGAGTATGCAATTCGTTTGCCGTTAAGTTCAAGCAAAGTTTTTGTTTTGTTTGCAACTTTGCAAATTTCATTGAAATCAATTGGAAAGTTAACTGCTGGGTGGGAAATAATGTTAATTTTGTTGTTTTCCATTGCAAGTTTCAAAGCCCGCGTGTTTCGCTTAATGTCTTTCTTGCGTTTGAATCCTAAAATGTTAGGAATGAAAAACTTAAACAATTGCGAAAAAGATTTTGGTTTTGCAAAAGAATGGAAACCAACAATAACATAATCGAAAAGCTCAATTTCTTCTTGGGTTAAATCTATGTCGCCGTTCGATGAAACGATGTTTGCTTCAATTCCAAGAAGAATGTTAATTCCAAGTTCTTGCTTTGCTTGTTCAATTTCGCTTCGCATTTTTGCGATATGTTTTTTTTGAAGCCCATAAAGTTTGTGAGAAAGCCCATGCTCCGTTATTCCAATTTCTTTAAGCCCTTTTTGCTTTGCGGCAAGAGCGTTTTCGTAAATTGTTCCCTTTGCATGTTTTGAGTTGTGTTTTCCGCTGGAATAGATTGTGTGAGTGTGGTAATCTCCTAAAATAATCATTTCGCTTTCCTCTAAAAAAAACAATTTCCTCTTCAAGCGATTCGCCGGTTTCTTTTTTAACAATTCTTTTAATTTGTTTAATTAATTTATAAACATCATTAAATTTTGCGTCGTTTGTGTTAACAATAAAACCTGCGTGCTTCTCGCTTATCTTTGCATCTCCTATTTTAACACCTTTTAACCCTAAGTTGTCAATCATTTTTGCGGGATAAAGAATTTCACCTTGTTTAATTATTCTCTTAAAAACACTTCCTGCCGAAGCCTCGCCATATGGCTGGGAGTTTCTTCGTCGGCTCATATATTCTTTTTGTAAAGCAAAAATTTTCTCGCTTGGGAGTTTTTCGAGTTTAAATTTAACCGCAAGAATGATTTGTTTGTTTTGTTTAAATGAACTGCTTCGATAGGAAAAATTGAAGTTTTTTGTCCAAAAAACGCTTTTTCCGTTGAAAATTTTAACTTTTTCAACATAATTCCCAATTTCGTTTCCAAAAGCCCCCGCGTTCATTAAAACCGCGCCGCCAACCGTTCCCGGAATTCCAAAAGCAAATTCAAGCCCGCCAAGTTCCTTTTCGCGAAGTATTTTTGCAAGCGAGAAAAGGCTTAATCCCGCCCCGGCAATAATTGTGTTATTTTTGCATCGCGTTTTAAGAAAGTTGCCGCCAAGTTTAACAATTGTTCCTCGAAAAAACTTATTTGCAAAAAGAGTGTTTGTTCCAAGCCCAAGGACAAAAATTTTTTTTGTTTTCGAGAAAAGTTGAAGCAAGGTTTGCGTGTTATGGGTCGCAACAAAATATTTTGCCGTTCCGCCAATTTTAAAAGAGCAGTGGGAAGAAAGGGGTTCATTAAAAAAAACAACTCCGTCTTTTTTTGGAAGTTGTTTTAAAAATTGCTTGTATCTCATAATAACTTATATGTTTTTTTTGAACCGATTGTTAAATGTTTAAAACTTGCATGTAAATTTCATTTTTGCTTTTGCCGCGCTCTTTTGCAACCTTTTTTATTGCATCGTTTTTTGAGAAGCCAAGATTAACATAAAACAGAACGTGCTCTTGAATGGTCATGGAATCAAAATCTAAACTTTCGTTGTTGCCTTCAACAATCAAAACAAATTCGCCTCGCTCGTCAATTTCTGGCAAGGACAAAAGTGAAAAATAATATTTTGTTTCAAAAACTTTTGTGAGTTCTTTAACCAAACAGGCTTTTCTGTTTCCAAGTTGTTCGAATAGATATTGAATGTCTTTTTTAATGTTGTGGGAAGAAACATAGAAAATTAAAGTTGAAGAAAGGGTTGAAATTTGAGAGAGCAATTTATCTTTCTCAACTTTTTTCTCTGGCAAAAAACCTGCAAAGAAAAAGTTTCTTGAATCAAATCCGCTTAAAACAAGAGCAGTTGTTAGAGCGCTTGCCCCGGGAATAACCGTGAAATCAATTTTGGCTTCAACAAGTTTTTTTGTCAAAATGTTTCCAGGGTCGGAAATCCCAGGCATTCCTGCGTCGGAAATAATGGCAATGTCTTTTCCTTCGCTTGCAAGTTTAATTATGTTTTGCGAACTCTCTTGCTCGTTAAATTTGTGATAGGAAATGAGAAGTTTGTTTTTAATTTCAAATTTATCAAGCAAAACTTTTGAAGTTCGAGTGTCCTCGCAAGCGATAACTTGAACATTTTTCAATGTTTCAAGAGCGCGAAGCGAGATGTCGTTTAAATTTCCAATTGGCGTTGCAACAAAATATATCATAAAAAAATCCTTATAACTCAAATTATAAGGATTAGGATTTTTTTGTCAACAAAACAAAAATTTATTTTGTTTGTTCTTTTGAAAACTTGCCTTCACGAAGTTCTTTTTGAATTCTGTTTGAGTCGTAAAGAGCCTTTGCGTTTGAAACCTCTTCCGACATTTTAACATAACATTTAACAAAGTCGCTATATTTGTTATAGTTTTTTGAACTGAAAACGTTGCAAGTTTGGTGGGCAGCGTTAATAACATTTTTAAAGGAAAGAACAATCTTTTCGTAGTTTTCCTTGCTAATTGAATCTCCTGTCTTAAGCCAAAAAGCTTTTGCAATCTTTTTATATTCCTCAATAAATTCAATAACGTCCTTGCTGTTTGGCGAAAGAGTTTGATTTCGAATTTTTTCGCTAAGGTCTTTTTCATTCTCAAAAATGTAGCCTGGCTTTAAACAGTCAAGCTTAAGGCAAACTCCATTGCTGCTCTTAACATATAAAGAATTATCGTCCATGTTTTTCTCCGAAAGTATAATATGACAGAAAAATACAAATGTCAATAGCGATTTATGGATTATATAATTTTTGAATTGAAAAAAGATAATTGCCGTCTTTATCGTTTGTTATAAGAGTTGGAAGGATGCAAATTCCCTCTTTTCCCCCTTTAACGGCTTCAATTAAAACAAGAATGGGGTTTGAGTTTTCGCTTGCCGCCGTGAAAAACATTTTCTTTGGCTCAAGGTTGTTTTGTTTAAGTTTGTAAATCAATTCTGCGGTTCGCTTTGCATCGTAAACAACATAAAACCTGCCGCCAAATTTTAAAAGCTTTGTGCTGCAAGAAATAAGCTCGCTTAAAGTTAAACAAACCTCGTGTTTTGAAATTGCTTCTTCTTCACATTTAGAAACAAGGCCGCTTTTGCTCAGTTTGGTGTATGGAGGATTTGTTGCAACAACATCAAAACTTTCTCTCCTAACAAACTTTAAATAATCTTGAATTGGTGCGTTAATAATTTCAATTTGATTTTCCAGGTTGTTAAGCTCAACATTTCGCTTTGCAAGATTTGCCGCGCTTTCTTGAATTTCAAAAGCAACAATTTTTTTGGGATTTTGTTTTTTCGAAAGAAGAATTGAAATAACTCCAGTTCCCGTTCCAATTTCACAAACCGTTTCGGTTTTCTTTGACTTAACAAAATTTGCCAAAATTGCGGCGTCGCTCGTGAAACAATATTTCGATTTATCTTGAATGATTTTTAAAGAGGCAAATTGAAGGTCGTCAATTCTTTCATTTGAATTAAGTTCCATTTTTCTTTATTCCTTATTTTTCTTAATTTCATTAAGGTCAAAATTCTTAATTTCAAAGTTATTTTCGTCGCCAACTTTAACTTGAACAATTCTTTTTAAAAGATCATTATAAACAACTTTACCTTTCCCGTTTGGAGTTTCAACAAAGCTTCCAACTTTTGGCATAAGTTTGCTTGTTTCGGCATAGTGTTCGTTTTCATAGCCAAGGCAGCAAAGAAGACGCCCGCAAAGCCCGCTAACTTTCGTTGGGTTAAGCGAAAGATTTTGTGTTTTTGCCATTTTAATTGAAACGTGTTCGAAATCGTTAAGGAACTGTTTGCAGCAGCATTCTTTTCCGCAAGGCCCAAAGCCGCCCATTGCGCGCGTTTCATCGCGCGAGCCAATTTGACGAAGTTCAATTCGCGCCTTAAAAGTTGACGCAAGTTCTTTAACAAGCTCGCGGAAATCAACTCTGTTTTCTGCGGTGAAAGAAATAACAACCTTGCTTCTGTCCAAAACAACAGAAACATCGCTAACTTTCATTTCAAGCCCGTGCTTCCTAATAAGTTTTTTTGTTTCCAATTTAACTTGCGAAGCAAACTTTTTGTTTTCTTCGTCTGCTTTCAAATCTCTTTCTGTTGCAACGCGAACAAACGAAAAAACCTCTTTTTCATTTTCGCCCTCTTCATTTTCTTTTTCTTCCTTTTTGTTGAAAGACAATGCAACAACTTTTCCAATTTCAAGCCCGCGAGGGGTTTCAATAACAACTTTTTCGCCAACTTTAACTAAACTTGAATTTTCAATTGTTAAAGGAAAATTAACAGGGCTTTCGTTAAATGTTATAGTTATGGTTTCCATATTTCTCCTATTAAACTTTATAGTTATATTTAATTTCTAAAATTCTCATAAGCAAATTGTCAACTGCAAGAGCAGGTGAAACATTTCTTTCAAGCTCAAGAGAGCAGTTGTTAATTGCCTCAATAATTTCAATTCCGCATTGTTTTGTTTCCTCGTTTAAACTTGAAAGCATTTTCCTAAACTCGTTTTCCAAAACAAGCAAAAATCCGCCAAGATTATCTTTAAGCGCAAGAATTGCTGCGCTAAAGGAAGAAAGTTGTTTGCTTGAAGAAAGATTTTCAAAAATGCTTAAAGCAAGTTTTCTCTCGTCCTTAAAAGACGTGTTTTGAAGAATTTGAATAGTTTTCCCAACCCAACCTTCTCCATAAACAATTGCTTCTGAAAATTCATTTCCAATGTAATTATGTTTTTCGCCAAACAAACTTGCATAAAATTTTGAAGGGTTTTCAATTATTGTTTTAACTTTGTCTTGGTCGAGAGGTGTTAAATATTCTCTTCTCATTCTTGAAATAACTGTTGGCAAAACTTTGCTTTCGTTTGTTGCGGTTAATATGAAAATTGTGCTTTTTGTTGGTTCTTCCAAAGTTTTCAAAATTTTGTTTTGTGCTTGAATGGTTGCCTTGTCGATGTCTTTAATTAAAAAAACTTTAACATCTCCAAGCATTGGGCTTTGCGTTGACTTTTCAACAACAACTTCCGCGTCGTCAACCAAGAAATTATTGTTCTCTGGGAAAACCAAAAAATCTGGGTGAGTTTTTGCTTCAATTTTTTGGCAAGCCTCACAGGTTTCACAACCGATTTTGTTTTTGCAAAGCAAAATTGCTGCCATTTGCGTTGCAACAATTTCGTTAAACAATCTGTCTGGCGAAATAATTAAATAGCCATGAGAAAGTTTGTTTTGCTTTAAGTCTTGCAAAAACCTTTGAATATATTTTTCCTCAAAAAGAACATTTTCCATTTCTTTTTTAGCATAGCACAATCAAAAATAAATGCAAAATTTTTTAAAAGATTGAAGATAAAATGTGCAAATTTCGACAAGTTTAGACATAAAACAAAATTATTGTAAAGAAATTTCCAAAATATCTGGCATAATTTTACAAAAATGCTTTTCTTTTTTGTTTAAAAGTTGTATTATGGAGTTTATCAACACAAAGGAGCAAAGATTATGTGTAAAAGCGCAATTCTCTTTTCAAAGAGAGATTATTCCCTTGGCGAGGCATTAAGATATGTTTGCCGAGAACAAAAAATCAATTTGATATATTGCTTAACTTTCCCAGAAGTTATTCACTATGTTGTAACTTCAAATCCGGAAGTCCTTTTTTACGACGCCGAAAGCATTGATTTTAATTTCGAAGTGTATGACGATTTTGTTCGCTCAAATCTTTTTTTTATTCCAAAAATTGTTCTTTTAACTCTCAACCCCTCATCCTATGAACTTAACGACCCAAACATAATTGTTGTTAACAAAAGAAATTTTTCAAATGATGTTGTTAATGTATTAAATAATGTTAAAGAAAAGCAAGGGAAAATTCTAACTCTTGAAAAAGCAGAAGAAATTCGAGGCAAAACAACAAGAATTCTTTCTGAACTTGGAATAACAACAAAATATTTAGGGTATGAATATATTCGTGAACTTGTTTTAAGTGTTATTGAAGACAAAAGGGTTATGCAATCGTTTAATAAAAAGTTATATCCTAAACTTGCTGTGCGATATAACACGCAAGTTAATAACATTGAAAGAAACATACGAAATGCAATAACTGTTGCTTCTCAAAGAATTAAAAATAAAATTTTGTTTGATGAAATAAGCGGGAGAGGATTGCTTTCAAACGCGGGGCCAATTCCAAGCAATAAGCAGTTTATAACATGGCTTGTTGATAAGGTTTGCTAAATTTATAAATCATATAAAAATTGTTATGTTAAGTAATGATTTTTTTTGTTTTTTTGTCTTTTTATGTTAACATATAGGAGAAATTAACTGGAGAAAATAAAATGACAGAAGAAAAAAGAGAAAGCAAACTCCTTAAAATTTTAATTCCCGCGCTTTGTGCATTCGTTCTTGTTGCGTGCATAATCATATTTGTTTTGTGCCTTGTTCCTTTTGAAAAAACATTCCAAGGGGAAGGCTATCAAATAACTTTAAACACAAAGTTCACAGAGAAAAGGGAGCCAAATTATTTAACAACCTACCACGGAAAACAACTTAAAGTTTTCTTCTCAAAAGAAACTTTTGAGGAAATTAAACTCTATCCAGAAAGAACCGACCCAGAAAATGAAACAAGAGAAGATTTTATCGCTGCCGATTTTGAAGTTAACGGGGTTTCAAGCGAGATTTACACAGATGGGAATTTAATGTATTACGAATATGAAAAGGTTTATAAAAACAAAACATATTCCTATCGCGCGTATGTTTTTAAAACAAACGATGCTTTTTGGCGTGTTCAGTTTGGGTGCGAAAGCAGTTTAAAAGAAAATCTCACCAAGCAAATTGAACAATTCGCAAGGTCAATTATTATTGAGAATGTTGTTTTTTAATGCTTTAATTAACAATTGTTTGGAAAAAAACATATAATTTTTAGGGAAAATCACAATTTGGTTTTTTTAACCAAAAAATTGTTCTTTTTTTAATCAATATGCTTGATTTAAAATTAGCGTTATGATATAATGTTTATGTTAGAAAGAATAAAGAAAAGGAGTGTGTTTTTATGAGCGAATATGAAATTTTTAATGACGAAGAAGAAGTTGTTCCAGAACAACTTGAACCAAAAAAAGAAAAAAGAAACAAAGAAGGAAAGCCTTGCCAATCTTGCAAGTTTTTTAAAGAAGCATTCAGCTTGGTAAACTTGCCTCTTTCTCTTTCAATAATTGCAATTTTCTTTTCGCTTTTTGTTGGCTTTTTGCCTCTTGTTAGCGGAACAGAAGGAACTTACATAACAGTTGCAATTTTCTTCTTTATCGCCTTCTCTTGCTCTTTTGCAGGGCTTGTTATTGAAAGCGTAAAAATGGTTAGAGAAAAGAAATTCGTTTTCTCTGTTCAACTTTTCGTTGTTATTGTTGCTTTAATGATTATTTGCCTTGTTGGCCCATTAACATTAAATTTATCGGGGCTTACATTTGGAGCATAAGAAAAAAACAAAATTTAAACCGCATTTGCGGTTTATTTTTTTTGTAAAATTAAGCATTTGTGTCAAAATAAAAAAAAGGAGAAAATTTTGGAAACTCTTGAAATTGTTTTAATTGTTCTTGCGGCGGTTTGTGGAATTCTTTTGCTTTGGGTTCTTGCGGGGTTTATTGCTTTTTTAATTTCTTTTCGCAAGAACTCAATTGTTGGGAAAATGATTAACAAAAAGTTTCGAAGCCAACTTAAACAAGAATATGCAATCGACTATGATTGGTGGGAACAAGTTGACAATGAAAAAATAACAATTCAAGTTGGGAAGGAAGAACAAAGCGGAATTCTTCTTAGACGCCCAACAAACAAAATTGCAATTGTTGTTCATGGCATTTTTGGGGTTCATAAAGATCTTGCGCCTCAAGCCAAAATTTTTTATGACAACAATTTCAATGTTTTTGCTCCAACTCTTCGCGCTCATGATGATGACAAAAGCAAGTATATTAGTATGGGTTTTTATGAAAAGGACGATTTAGTTTTATGGATTGGCAAACTAATTGAAATTTTTGGGGAAGAATGCCAAATTGTTCTTTTTGGAATTTCAATGGGTGCGGCAACTTGCCTTCTTTGTGCAAACAAAAATCTTCAAAAAAATGTTAAATGCATTGTTTCCGACAGCGCCTTTTCGTCTGCCTATGACGAGCTTAAATATTTAATTAAAACAAAAGGACATTTTCCTTCTTTCTTTGTCCTTCCTGTTATGAACTTCTTTTTTAAAGTTTTTGGGAAGTTTGATTTAAAAAAAGTTTTGCCAATTGAAAGCGTTAAGACTTCGAAGTTGCCAATTCTTTTCTTTCATGGAACAAATGATGTTTTTGTTCCATGCCTTATGACCGAAAAAATGTTTGAATCTCTTAAAAGAAACGATTGTGAAAAAGTTATTGTTTCGGGCGCGGGGCACATTCAAAGTTATAAATATCTTGGAGCAAATTATGAAAAAAAGTTGTTGGGATTTGTTAATAAATGGGTTAAATAAAGTTATAATTGTTTGACTAAAAAAAATTTTAATGCTAATATGTTTTGTAATTTTATAAATAAGGAACAATATATGAAAAAATTTTTATCACTTATTTTGGTTTTTTGCCTTGTTATTTGCGGGGGAATTTTCGCAGGCTGCGGGAACAAAGAAATTGTTTTAAGCGGCGGGCCAGCATATGACGACAATGTTTATGGAAATGGCGGATTTGTTGTTACAAAGGGCGACTATGTTTATTTCACAGATGCCTATATTAAATCTTCTTCGCTTGGCTCAAAAATATCAAACCAACTTGGTTCGGTAACCGAAACGGGGCTTTATCGTGCAAGAAAAGCAGTTGAAACTGTTGACGGGACCGAGCGCCCAATTTTAACCGACATTCAACTTATGGTTTCAAAAGTTGTTGGCTTTGAAAACAGCGGGCTTTACATTTTTAAAGACAAAATTTATTTTGCAACTCCAACAACAGATAAAGATAAAACTGGAACACGCTATGATCTTATAACTTTTTACTCTTGCAACCTTGATGGGTCAAACCTCAAAAAGTTACATCAAACAACAAAATTTTCAAGCGGGAAATTCTCGATGACAATGATTGATGGAAACGTTTACCTTTTAATCTACACTGGATCGGAGATTATTCGCGTTTCGGAAAACGGCGAGGCTTTAACAATTGCGGGAAAAGTTACAGGAGCAATTCTTCCTTCAAGGGAAACAATTGTTTCAAATGATGAAAATCCAAAATCATCGGAATGCTTTGTATACTATACGATTAACAAAGAAAGCGACGGACCAATTGACCGCGGAAACATCCTTTATAAAGCAGAAATCTCAACAGGAAAAACAACAGAACTTTTGAATAAAGACAGAATTAAAGTTACTGTTAAGGCTCTTGGCGGCGGAAGACTTTTCTATGTTAGAAACGAACTTTTTGGCTCAACTTCGGTTTATTCCTACTATTCCAATAGTCTTGCAGAAAACTTTGAAGCAGGAGAAACAAAACAACTTTCCGAAAGCAGTTTAGATGTTTTTGTTCTTGGAGAATATGAAGGGAACAATCTTGGTCTTGCATATGTAAATTCGAACAAATCTTTAATGATTAGAAATATTGATTCAGAACTTGAAGGAGAAAACTTTGCTTCTTCTGTTAATAAAATTCTTTTCTCAAGAAACGGATATTTATACTATGCAACATCCGACGCAGTTTATAGAAAAAGCTTAACGAACAAAGAAGAAGAAAAACAAAAACTAAGCGGTGCGCTTACAATTAAAACAGATTATTTCGATGTTGACGATGAATATCTCTATTTCTTTGCCGAAGACAAAGCAAAGGGAAGCGACGACAAGGTTATTAAAACAACAGAAATGTCATTATACAGAGTTCAACTTAGTTCAGCAGAAAAAACGCCAGTTAAAATGGCATAGGGAGAAATATGGATTCATACAATTTTTCAGAGATAGAAAAAAAGTGGCAAGATAGATGGGAAAAAGAAAAACGCTTTGAAGTTAAAAACCATGAAAACGGAAAAGAAAACACCTATCTTCTTATTGAATTCCCATATCCAAGCGGAAAAGGGCTCCACACTGGACACGTTCGCTCCTACACTGCGCTTGATGTTGTTGCAAGAAAAAAGAGAATGGAAGGGAAAAATGTTCTTTTCCCAATGGGATGCGACGCGTTTGGTTTGGAAGCCGAAAGAACTGCAATTCGCGAACATAAACTTCCTCAAGAAATTGTTTCAAGAAACATTGAAACTTTTAAACAGCAACTTAAAATGATTGGTCTTTCGTTCGACTGGTCTAGAGAAATTAACACTTGCGACCCTTCCTACTATAAGTGGACACAGTGGCTTTTCCTTCAATTTTTCAAACATGGTCTTGCGGAAAAACAAGAAACAATGGTCAATTTCTGTGAAAACTGCGGTGTTTTGGCAAATGAAGAAGTTGAAGGCGGAAAATGCTGCCAATGTCATAGCGAGGTTGTTCAAAAACCAAAAAGCCAATGGATTTTGAAAATGACAAAGTATGCCGAGCGTTTGGCAGACGACCTTAAACTAACAAAATATCAAGAACATATTAAAACAAGTCAAATCAATTGGATTGGCAAAAGCGAAGGGGTTCAAGTTAAATTTGAAATTAAGCAAGGCGGAAGTTTTGAGATTTTCACAACTTGCATCGAAACAATTTATGGAATAACCTTTATGGTTCTTGCTCCAGAAGGACAAATTGTTAAAGATTTAAAAGATAAAATCCAAAACTGGGATGAAGTTCAAGCATACATTAAAGAAACCTCGAAAAAAAGCGAGTTTGAACGTCAAGAACTTATCAAAGAAAAAAGCGGCTGCATTTTAAAGGGAATAACCGCAATCAATCCAGTTAATGGAAATGAAGTTCCAGTTTACATTGGCGATTTTGTTTTGGCAAACTATGGAACAGGCGCTGTTATGGCTGTTCCTGCTCATGACCAAAGAGATTATGACTTTGCAAAGCAAAGAAACATTCCAATCATTCAAGTTATTGAAGGCGACATTTCTTCGTGCGCTTTTGAAAAACAAAGTTATTTAGGAACAGGCGCAAAGCTTATCAATTCTCAGGAATTCTCGGGACTTACTGTTGAAGAAGCAAAAACTGCAATAACAAACAAACTTGTTGCAATGGGGGTTGCAAAAAAACAAGTTAACTTTAAAATGCGTGATTGGGTTTTCTCTCGCCAAAGATATTGGGGCGAACCAATTCCAGTTGTCCATTGTGAAAAATGCGGCTGGGTTGCTGTTCCAGAAGACCAACTTCCAGTTCAACTTCCAAAAGTTGATTCATATGAAACAACAAAAGACGGGCAAAGTCCGCTTGCTGCAATTTCAAGTTGGGTTAACACAACTTGTCCACACTGCGGCGGAAAAGCACAGCGCGAAACCGACACCATGCCAGGTTGGGCAGGAAGCAGTTGGTATTTTATGCGCTATTGCGACCCTAAAAACGACAATGAATTTGCAAGCATGGATGCTCTTAAAGCGTGGCTTCCAGTTAAAATTTATAACGGCGGAAACGAACACACAACGCGCCACCTTCTTTATGCAAGATTTTGGAACAAGTTTTTGTTCGACCTTGGGTTAAGCCCTGTTTCAGAACCTTTTGAAACAAGAATTTCTCAAGGGATAATCCTTGGCTCAAATGGCGTTAAAATGAGCAAAAGTCTTGGAAACGTTGTTGACCCTCGCGATGTTATTCGTGATTATGGGGCGGATTCTCTTCGCCTTTGGGAGTGCTTCATTGGCGACTATGGCGAAACAGTAAGTTGGAACGATAACGGCGTTAAAGCATGCAACAGGTTTTTAAATCGCGTTTGGGGTATGCAAGAATTTCTATCCGATGGAGAAGAAATTTCAAAAGAACTTAAATATGCAATTAACTATGCTGTTAAAAAAGTTACGTCGGACATTGAAGAAATTAAGTTTAACACGGCTGTTTCAACTCTTATGACTCTTTGCAACGAAATATATAAAGTTGGAAAAATCAACAAAAAGGAATATCAAACTCTTGTTTTGCTTGTAAGTCCTTTTGCACCACACATTGCCGAGGAAATTTGGGAAAGATGCAAATTTGAACCTGAATTTAAAAACGCAAGTTGGCCAACTTTCGATGAAAGCGCGCTTGTTAAAGATGTTATAAATCTTCCTGTTCAAATCAATGGGAAAATGCGCGGAACAATTGAAGTTGGAACGGAAGAAAGTCAAGAAGCAATTGTTGAAAAAATCAAAAACGAACCTTCGCTTTCAAAATATTTGGAAAACAGCGTTATTAAAAAAATAATTCTTGTTCCAAACAGAATCATTAACATAATTTGTTAAAGAAAAATATAAACCTTAACTCGCCTTAAACAAAGGGCGAGTTTTTTGTCATAAAGCCCTTTTTTTGCCCATAAAATACAGTATCACTTTTGGAGGTTTTTATATGGAAAATTATGGTCTATATGAAGATATTGCAAAGAGAACTGGGGGCGACATTTATGTTGGAGTTGTTGGGCCTGTTCGTTGCGGAAAATCAACATTTATAACTCAGTTCATGCAAAATCTTGTTGTGCCAAACATTGAGGATAAAAATACAAAACAAAGAACAATCGACGAACTCCCTCAAAGCGCCGACGGGAAAACAATTATGACAACTCAACCTCGCTTTGTTCCAAGCAAGGCGGCGGCAATTCGTGTTGACGATAAAGTTGATATGAATGTTCGAATGATAGACTGCGTTGGCTATTTAATTGACGGCGCTCTTGGCCACGAAGAAAATCAAAAGGAAAGACTTGTTAAAACACCTTGGAGCGACGAGGAAATGCCTTTCGAAAAAGCGGCAGAACTAGGAACAAAAAAGGTTATCGACGAGCATTCAACAATTGGAATTGTTCTAACAACCGATGGAAGCATAACCGACATTCCAAGGTCAAGTTATGTTAAAGCGGAAGAAAGAGTTGTTAGCGAACTTGCCGCTCAAAACAAACCTTTTGTTGTTGTTTTAAACACAAAATTGCCAAAAAGCGACGATGCAAAAAAACTTGCAAAATCGTTGGAAGCAAAATATGGCGTTCCTGTTATGCCAATGGATGTTTTAAAACTTAATCAAAATAATATCGACGAAATTTTTGAAAAAATCTTGTTGGAGTTCCCAATCAAATCGCTCAAGATTAAAATGCCAAAATGGATGCAAGCACTTTCATTTAATCACCCAATCATTTCAAATGTTGTTGAAGAGGTTAAAAAGTTTGGCGAAAATGCAAATAAAATTGGTCAAATTGACAAAACAAATGTTGCGTTCCTTGAAAGCGACGATTTCGAACCAGTTGTTGTTTCGTCAATTAAAATGGGCGAAGGAAAGGTATATTTCGAAGTAACTCCAAAACCAGGCTTGTTCTATCGCGTTCTTTCCGAGCAATGCGACACAGAAATTACCGACGACTTCCACCTTATTTCATATGTTAAACAACTTGCTCATGCAAAAGCAGAGTATGACAAAATTAAACTTGCGCTTGCCGATGTTAAAGAAAAAGGTTATGGCGTTGTTATGCCAAATGTTGAAGATATGACTTTGGAAGACCCAGAAATTGTTAAACAAGGCAATAAATTTGGTGTTAAACTTAAAGCATCCGCGCCAAGTTTGCATATCATGAGCGTCGACATTGAAACCGAAGTTAACCCAATTGTTGGCTCGCAAGCGCAAAGCGAGGAAATGGTTAAATATATGATGAGCGAATTCGAACAAAATCCAAAAGCAATTTGGGAAACAAATATGTTTGGAAAGAGTTTAAGTTCTCTTGTTAAAGAAGGGATTGATTCAAAAATAACTTTAATGCCAGTTGAAGCACAACGGAAAATGAGAAAAACTCTTGGAAGAATTATTAACGAAGGAAAAGGTGGAATTATTTGTATTTTACTTTAATAAATAATTAAAAAACAAAAAAAATAATTAAAAAATTTAAAAACGAGGATTTTCCTCGTTTTTATTATTAAAAAAATTAAAAAATAAACTAAAAAATAAATTAAAAAATAAATAAAAAATAATTTATTAAATAAAAAATAATTAAAATAATTATCAAAAATAAATAAAAATAAATAAAAATAAATAAAAAGTTTTTGTTTAAACAATTTATTTTTGTTAAAAATTATTTTTGGGGTTTTATGCCAGATTATATTGTTGTTTTATTAAACGCAATTTACAGTTTTGCCGCAATGTTTGTTGTTGCAAAAATTCTTGGGAAAAAGCAAATTGCCCAACTTAGTTTCACAGATTATGTTATTGGAATTTCAATTGGGTCAATTGCTGCGGAATGGTCAACCGATGTTGAACAACCCTGGTATTATTATGTTATTGCAATTAGTGTTTATCTTGCTATAAGCTATGTTATAACTCTTTTAGAGCGAACAACACTGCCGCTTAAACGCTTTTTAAGAGGAAAGCCAATTATCATAATTGACAACGGGAAAATAAACTATAAAAATCTTAAAAAATCGAAACTTGATGTTAATGATGTTATTGGTCTTTGCCGCGAAAAAGGTTTTTTTAATTTAACCGATGTTGCCTATGCAATTTTTGAAACAAACGGGAATTTAAGCGTTCTTCCAATTGGAAAGCAAAAGCCAACAGTTATTGAAGATTTGGGCAAACCAGCGAAAAAAGCAAGTCTTCAAAAATTTTTAATTAACGATGGGGAAATTGATGAAAGTTATCTTAAGATTTTAGGGAAAAACAATGATTGGCTTTTTCAAAGCCTTAAAATAAAAAACAAAAAAGAACTTAAAAACATTCTTGTTGCATTTTATGATGAAAAAACAAAAGAGTTTGATGTGCACTATAAAAAACAGCCAAAGAAAAACTAAATTTGGCTTTTAATGTTGCAAAACATTTTGCAAAATGTTAAAATAAACCCCGTGAGAGTTATTAACCTTTCATCGGGAAGCGATGGTAATTTAACATACATTGAAAGCTCAACAACGAAAATTCTTGTTGATGCTGGTTTGTCGTGCAAGGAAATTGAGCTTAGGCTTTCGCTGCTTGGAGTTAGAGGCTCGGAAATTGCGGGAATTTTGGTCACACATGAGCATAGCGACCACATTAAAGGAATTGATGTTTTTGCAACAAAGTTTGGAACAAGAGTTTATGCGCACGAAGATGAATGGGGCGCGCTTTCAAGTAAACTTAAAAAAGTTTCGCAAGGGCAAAAGCGTTCATTCACCTGCGCGCCTTTTGAAATTGGCGATTTAACAATTTCCGCTTTCAAAGTTCCCCACGACAGCGCTTGCTGCGTTGGATTTAACATTGAAAATGAAAAGAGGCACGTTTCAATTTGCACCGACCTTGGCGCAATTTCCGATTCAATTTTAGAAAACATATATGGAAGCGAGCTTGTTTTCTTGGAAGCCAACCACGATGTTAAAATGCTTCAAAACAACATTAACTACAGCGCAAGCCTTAAACGGCGAATTCTTTCGTCAAGGGGGCATCTTTCAAATGTTGCAAGCGCAAATGCAATTTTAAAACTAGCAAGAAAAGGAACGCGCCGCGTTGTTCTTTCCCACCTTTCAAAGGAGAACAATAATCCAACTCTTGCCTACGAAACAATTAAATCAATTTTGGAAAGAGAGGGAACTTATGTTGGAGAAAACTTTAACATTGATGTTGCTTCAACAATGCCAGGGAAGATCTATAAAATTTCGTAAATAATGTTTGATTTGCCTTTGCAAGTGTGCTATAATTGGCGCGTAATATATATTTAAGGAGAAAATTATGAGTTACAAGATTAGATCAAAAGAAAACAATAAGTTGGAAGTTGAGATCAAAATTTCCCAAGAAAAATGGGAAGAAAGTGTTGAAAAATCCTATGAAGAAACAAAAGGAAAATATTCCGTTCAAGGATTTAGAAAAGGAAAAGCACCAAGAAAAGTTATTGAAAAACAATATGGCGAAGGAGTTTTCTTCGATTATGCGCTGGAAATTGCTTTTGCTGATGAATATAACGCATTCCTCGATGCAAATTTAGACATTGAACCACTTTCACAACCAGATGTTAAAATTGAAAAGTTTGAGAAAGAAGGAATTGTTATGGTTGCAACTGCGCCACTTATGCCAGAAGTTAAACTTGGAGCATACACAGGACTTACAGTTGAAAGAGGAAAAGAAAAAGTTAAGAAAAGTGAAGTTGAAGAAGAACTTAAAAAGGTTGCCGAACGTCAAGCAAGATTTGTTGAATCAAACGACGAAGCAAAACTTGGAGATTTTGCAACAATCGATTTTGTTGGAAGCGTTGACGGACAAATTTTTGACGGTGGAAGCGCGCAAGGATATCGCCTTGAACTTGGCTCCCACAGTTTTATCGACACTTTTGAAGACCAAATTGTTGGAATGAAAGTTGGCGACGAGAAAGATGTTAATGTAACATTCCCAGAAAACTACCACGAAAAATCATTAGCAGGAAAACCTGCAGTTTTCAAAGTTACAGTCCAAAAACTTGAAAAGAAAGAAATTCCAGAAATCAACGACGAATTTGCTGCAAATGTTAGTGAATTCGAAAATCTTGAAGATTATAAAAAAGACATTGAAAAACGTCTTAAAGAAAAACTTGAAAGAGATAAGGAAAGAAAAGTTGAAAACGATTTAATCGACCAAGTTGTTAAAGGAAGCGAAGTTGAAATTCCTGAAATTTTGGTTGAAAGACAACTTGACATTTTTATGAAAGACCTTGAAATGCGTCTTTCCTATCAAGGAATTAAACTTGAAGAATACTTAGAATATGTTGGCTCTAATGTTGAAGATTTAAGAAAAGAAAGAGCAGAGCAAGCAAAAGAAACTGTTAAAACTCGTCTTGTTTTGGAAGCGCTTGTTAAGAAAGAAAATATGGTTGTTACCGAAGCAGAACTTGACAAAGTTTTGGAAGAAACAGCTGAAAAATATAAGAAATCTGTTGAAGACTATAAGAAATCTTTGGATAACAGAACGATTGCATACTATCAAAACGACATTTTAATGAAAAAACTCTTAGATTTCTTAAAAACAAACAACAATATAATTTAAATTTTGGGAACAAAATAATATAGAGGTGAAAAATGTTAATTCCAATGGTTGTTGACCAAACCGCAAACGGCGAGCGCTCCTATGACATCTATTCAAGGCTTTTGGAAGACCGAATAATTTTCTTAACAGGGGAAATTAACGATGCAGTTGCAAACAACGTTGTTGCGCAACTTATCTATTTGGAAGGCAAAAACCCAGATAAAGATATTTGCTTATATATTAACAGCCCAGGCGGAAGTGTTTCGGCTGGAATGGCAATCTACGACACAATGAACTATATTCGCTGCGATGTTTCAACAGTTTGTATTGGACTTGCGGCTTCAATGGGCGCGTTCCTTCTTTCAAGCGGGACGAAAGGAAAACGTTTTGCTCTTCCAAATGCCGAAATTATGATCCACCAACCTCTTGGCGGGGCGCAAGGTCAAGCAAGCGACATTGAAATTCAAGCAAAACAAATTCAAAAAATAAAATCTAAAATCAATAACATTCTTTCCGAACAAACTGGGAAACCTCTTTCGCAGGTTGAAAAAGACACCGACCGCGATTACTATATGAGCGCGCTTGAATCAAAAGAATATGGCTTAATTGACAAAGTTATTGAAAAAAGACAAAAGAAAGACTAAACAGGGTTAAAAAATTTTTTTGGCGATATAATATGGATGATATGGAAAACAAAATTTATAAATGTTCTTTTTGCGATAAGCCAGAAAGCCCTTCAAGGCGCTTAATTGGGAATCCGGAAGGCAACAGTTTTATTTGCGAAGAATGTGTTGCTCTTTGCAAAGATCTTATTGGCGGCAAAACAAAAAAAGTTGACAAAGAACTTAAGCTTCTTGCTCCTCAAGAAATCAAGGAAAAACTTGATGAATATATAATTGGGCAAGATGAAGCAAAAAAAGCTTTGGCAGTTGCTGTTTATAACCACTATAAACGAATTAACTATAATGTTATTCACGCACACGATCATATGGGGAAACCAGACGAAATTGAACTTGAAAAAAGCAACATTTTAATGGTTGGCCCAACAGGTTGCGGAAAAACTCTTCTTGCAAAAACGCTTGCAAGGATATTAAATGTCCCTTTTGCTTCGTGTGATGCAACAACATTAACCGAAGCGGGATATGTTGGAGATGATGTTGAAAACATCTTGCTTAAACTAATTCAAAACGCAAACTATGACATTTCTCAAGCAGAACGCGGAATAATTTATGTTGATGAAATTGATAAACTTGCAAAGAAAAGTCAAAATGTTTCAATAACACGCGATGTTTCAGGCGAAGGCGTTCAACAAGCACTTTTAAAAATTGTTGAATCAACTGTTGCTTCCGTTCCTCCTCAAGGCGGGCGCAAACACCCACAGCAAGAAATGATTCAAATTGACACAACAAACATTTTGTTTATTTGTGGCGGCGCATTTGTTGGACTTGATAAAATTGTTGAGGGAAGACTTAACAGTTCAAGTCTTGGATTTAACGCCGATATTAAAACAAAAGTTGAAAAAGAAAAGATTAACATTCTCAAACAAGTTCAACCTGGCGACTTAATTAAGTTTGGGCTTATTCCAGAACTTGTTGGGCGTCTTCCTGTTTTTGTTAGTTTGGACGACCTCGACGAAGAAGCGTTTGTTAAAATCTTAACAGAGCCAAAAAATGCGCTCGTTAAACAATATGTTAAACTTTTCAATATGGATAACATTGAGCTTTGCATAACTCCAGAGGCAACAAAAGCAGTTGCAAAAAAGGCAAAAGAACTTAAAACAGGCGCGCGCGGACTTCGTGCAATAATTGAAGAGGCAATGCAAGATATTATGTTCTTTGCCCCAGGAAATAATGTTAAGAAAATCATCATAACAAAAGACGTTATTGAAAACAAAGCAAAGCCAGAAGTTGTTTATTGCGAAAAAAAGGAAGAAACGGCATAGTAAAATCTCTCAAGATGAGAGATTTTTTATTAAATTTAAAAAATAAAACCCGCGATTTTTTCGCGGGTTTTTCTCACACAAAATTATAAAAACTCTTAACTAAATTACTTTAATTCAACTGTTGCGCCAGCTTCTTTAAGTTTTGCTTCCATTTCTTTTGCTTCTGCAGTTGGAACATTTTCTTTAAGAACTGATGGAGCGTTGTCAACCAAAGCTTTTGCTTCGGAAAGGCCAAGGCCTGTTATTTCTCTTGCAACTTTAATAACTGCAATTTTGTTTGCTCCTGCTTCTTTAAGGCAAACATTGAATTCTGTTTTTTCTTCAGCAGCAGCTGCTCCTGCAGCTGGAGCTGCGCCAGCAACTGCAAATGTTGCAGCAGCGCTAACGCCAAATTCTTCTTCTAATTTTTTAACAAGGTCGTTAAGTTCAACAACTGTTAATGTTTTGATTTCTTCAATAAATTTATTTAAATCTGCCATTTTGATTTCTCCTAATTATTTATTTTTTTTATTTTTTCCTTAAACCGTCTTACGCGTTTTTCTTTGCAATTTCATTAACTGCAACAGCCAAAGAACGCATTGGGTTTTGGAAAATGAACAAAAGTTTTCCAATAAGTTCTTCTCTTGATGGAATTTTAGCAAGAGCTTTAACTTCATCGGATGACATAAACTGACCGTCTAAAAGACCGCATTTAATTTCAAGTTTTTGGGTTTTAGCATTTGTGTCTGCACAAATTTTTGCTGCAGAAACTTCGTCGCCATAGCCAAAAGCAAGAGCGCTTGTTCCTTGGAGTTGTTCGTCAAGACCAGTTATTCCAAGTTCGTTAAGTGCGCGAAGAACAAGGCGGTTTTTGTAAACTTTATAGTCAGCATTGTTTTTTCTAAAAGCGCTTCTCATTGCTGTGTCTTCTTCAACGGTCATTCCGCGATAGTCAACAAAAACAACGGATTTTGCTTTTGAAAGTTTGTCTTTAATTTCGCTAACAAGTTCTTTTTTAGCTTCTAAATTAGCACTCACTTTGTTTATTTCTCCTTTTAATTAAATTTTGTGTGAACAAACAAAATAAAACCTCTCATGCCCAAAGCGAAAGCACAAGAGGAAAGGATTCTTCTTAACTTCACCTCGGCAAGCACTTTCGTTTACGGGAAACCCCACTTGCTGTCTTCGGACAAAGGAATATTTAATTTGCGAGAATATATATAACACATAAAAAGCGCGTTGTCAACAATTTTTGGCAAATTTTAATTTGACATTAAAATTAAAGTTGAGTATTATAAATTTTGGAGAATACATATGAAATTTTTTGATAAGTTCTTGAAAGCAATTGGTTTTGAGGACGAAGATGAAAAGGAAGAAAAACAAGAGATTAAGCAAAAAGAAGAAACAGAAAAGAAAAAAGAGAAAAAGCAAGAACTTCCTTCTGCAAAGTTTAATCTTAAGGAAATTAAAACAGAACTAAACTCTCAAAATGCATATTTGCCAGAATCGCAAAGCGAAATTGAGGATATAGTTCGATATTTTGCAAAAGGAGAAAACGCAACAATTGACCTTTCCAAGTTTGGAGATGAAGACCGCGCTCATGCGCTCGACTTTTTCTCTGGCGCAGCGTTTGCCCTTGGCGGTCAGGTTAAAAAAACAGGGGAATCAATATATTTATTAAAACATTAAAATTATGAAGTTTGAAAGAAGAAAAGTTATAAATCTTTTAATTTGCTCGCTTGTTTTAATTGCGTGCATAATTTTTGATTTAATTGCCAAAAAGTTCACTGTTGGAATCGACAAAGATGCAATTCCTGGCTTTTTTAAATTTCTCTACACACAAAACACAGGTGCGGCGTGGAGTATATTTTCGGGAAGCACAGTTGCGCTTATTATAATTTCCGTTATTATTATTGCTTTGCTTGGAGTTTATGTTTTTGCATCGAAAACAAAAAACGCTTTGTTCTATGTTTCGCTTGGGCTTATTGTTGGCGGAGCAGTTGGAAACTTAATTGACCGAATTTTTTTAGGCTATGTTCGGGATTTCATTAAACTTGAATTTATGAATTTTCCAATTTTTAACACTGCCGATTGTTTTTTAACAGTTGGGGTTATTTGTCTTGTTGTGTATTATTTAATTGAAGTTATTAAAGAATCAAAAAAGAAAAAGGAACAAAAATAAAGTGGAATTTGAGGTTTTGGAAAGCGACAAAGGAAAACGCGCCGATGCTTTTCTTCTTGAAAAGTTTCCTTCTTTTTCGCGCTCTTTCATTCAAAACGCAATGAAGAAACAAGAAGTTTATGTTCTTCGCGGCGAGAAAAAAATTTTTAAAGCAGGCGAGGCTCTTCGCTTGTTCGATGTTGTTTTTTTTGAAATCCAAGAGCCAAAACCAATTGAAACGGTTGGACAAGATGTCGATTTTGAAATTGTGTATCAAGATGCCGATGTTGCTGTTGTTAACAAACCGCAAGGAGTTGTTGTTCATCCATGCACTTCATGCAAAGACGGAACTCTTGTTAACGGGCTTGTTAAGGAAATTAAAGATTTAAGCGGAATTAACGGCGAACTCCGCCCAGGAATTGTTCACCGCATAGATAAAAACACTTGCGGACTTTTGATTGTTGCAAAAAACGATTTTGCGCATAACGAACTTGCAAGGCAAATTGCAAACAAAACTTGCAGAAGGAACTATCTTGGACTTATTGAAGGGGCGTTCAAAGAGCAAGAAGGAACTGTTGAAACCCTTATTGCAAGAGATCGAAAAGATCGAAAGAAAATGGCGGCATATGGAATTGGAGAAAACGTTCCAGGCGCGAGAGTTGCAATAACGGAATATAAAACGGTTGAATATTTCAAAAATTTTTCTCTTATTGAGTTTTCGCTTAAAACGGGGAGGACACATCAAATTCGCGTTCATTGCAAATATCTTAATCACCCTCTTGTTGGCGATGAAACCTATGGCGGCGCAAAGAGGTTTGGTCTTTTTGGTCAATTTTTGTGCGCCTATAAAATTTCGTTTGTCCATCCTCGAACAAATGAAAAAATGGAATTTGAAATTCCGCTTCCAGAAAAATTTGAAGGAATTTTAAACTCGCTTAGGAAAAACAAATAATCAACACTCTTTCGACATATTTTTTCTATTGACAACAGGACGATTTTGTCTTATGATTATAAAAAAGAGGGATGTATGAAAGTTTTTAAAGTTAACGGCAAATATGGGGTTAAAGAAGGGAACAAAATTATTGTTCAACCTGTTTATACGTCAACAAGAGATATGGTTGCAAATGATTCTTTTTTCACCAATCAAGTTAAGCCTTCTTCTCAAGCAAACGCAACAAACTTTGCCGAAAAATAACACAAAAAACAGTTTAACCAAAAACTTTTATGGATTTATTGCAAAATAAATCCTTTTATTATATAATGTGGTTATGCTATTTTATTTAACTCAATATAATTTACCGGGAATTGAAATGCTAATGCTTGCGCTAGCATACGTTTTGGCAATTGTTTTTGCCCTTATGATGCACGAACTTGCCCACGGGCTTGTTGCCTATTGGTGCGGCGATAAAACTGCAAAAGAGCAAGGAAGACTGTCGCTTAATCCGTTTAAACATCTCGACCTTTGGGGAAGTTTGTCGTTCTTGTTTGTTGGGTTTGGCTGGGCAAAGCCTGTTCCAATTAACCCTCTTAATTTTCGAAACTATAAAAAGAGTATGGCTCCTGTTTCGCTTGCGGGAATAATAACGAACTTAATTTTGGCGTTCTTTGCCGTTCCCTTTTTTAAACTTTGCGCGGGGTTTGCTTCGTCAACAAATGCCGGGAAATTGTTTTTGTATTATTTAACAATGTTTTTAATTTTAATTAACATTTCGCTTGCAATTTTTAATCTCTTGCCAATCTATCCTCTTGACGGGTTTAATTTTATTAACACATTTTTAAAATATGATAACAAGTTTTCAAATTTTATGATAAAATATGGAGGAATAATCCTCATTGTTCTTGTTGTCACTGGCGCATTTGGGTTTGCTTTCGACTTTGTTGCAAACGGAGTTTTAAAGTTATTCCTAATGTTTTGGGGGTTAATTTTTTAGAATGGAAGAAGAAATTGCAATTCAAACAGAAATTCCCGACGGGGAAACATATCGCGTTAAGTTGGACGTTTTTGAAGGCCCGCTTGATTTGTTGCTGCACCTAATTAAAGAAGCAAAAATGGACATAACCGAGGTTCGCCTTTCGGAAATAACAGAGCAATATTTGCAATATCTCGACGATATCGACAGCGTTGATTTGGAAAAGGCAAGCGAGTTTATTGAAATGGCGGCAACGCTTTTGGAAATTAAAAGCAAGAAACTTCTTCCTCGTCTTGATGAGGCAATTCCAGACGAAGAAGACCCAGAAACAAAACTTCTTCGACAAATTGAAGAGTATAAAATCTTTAAAGAGGCAAGCGAAAAACTTAGAACCCTTGAAGATGTTAACAAACTTTATAAAGAACCAGAACCAAGCGCTAACAAGTATAAAATCATTTTAAAAGATATGGTTTTGGATAATCTTCTTGATGCTTTCATGCACTTTATGCATAAAACCCAAGTTGAAACAAAAACCGACGAGCCTAAAAACATTGTTAAAGATAGGTTCACGATTGCGGAAAAAATTGCAGCAATTAAAGATGCTGTTATGGTTAAAGATAAAGTTAAGTTTAAAGAACTTTTGGATAAAGACATAACAAAAAGCGAAATAATCAACGTTTTTCTTGCAATTTTGGAGCTTCTTAAACTTCAAACAATCTCAATTTCTCAGCACGGAACATTTGAGGAAATTGAAATAACAAAATATCAACAAAATGCAGCAGAAGAAGATACTTTGGCGGCGGAAAATAAAACAGAAAAGGAATAAACCAATGAGCGACTTATTTATTGAAAAAGATTTGGAAGATATTATTTATGGAATTTTGTTTGTTGCTGGCGAAGGTGTTGACACGAACTATATTGCCGAAAAATTGGAAGTTGATTTAAAACGCGTTAAAAAAGCGGTTGATAAACTTGAAGAAAGATTAAGCAAAGAAAGCGGGGTTCATTTAATTCGATATAACACAAAAGTTCAACTTTGTTCGAACCCAGACTACGCCGAATATATTTCAACAGTTTTAAATCCAATTCGCGAGCGTGCGCTAACAAAGGCAACTCTTGAAACTCTTGCAATAATTGCATACAAGCAGCCCGTGACAAGACTTGAAATTGAAGATGTTCGCGGAGTTAACAGCGACTATACAGTCCAAACTCTTCTCGACCATAATTTAATTGAAGTTGTTGGAAGAAAAGATGCTGTTGGGAAACCTCTTCTCTTTGGAACAACAGAAGAATTTTTAAAGAGATTTGGACTAACAGACATTGCCGACCTTCCAGACAGCGAAGCCCTAATGGAAAGAATTAAAACACTTTATGCCGAAAATGAAACTTCAACCGAACTTTTCAACAACTATGAAATTAAGGAAGTTGAAGAAACATTTGAAAGACGCGATATGAAACGCGAAGAACTTAGCATTGAGGAAATTGACAGCAAAATTAAAAAAGCTATGGAAAATGCAAACTTTAAAATCCCAGATAAAGAAGAAATTCCAGATTTTTTGAAAAACGAAGATGTTGACATTGTAAGTTAAATTATAAAAAACGCCTTGTTTAAAGGCGTTTTTATTATTTCTTAACAAAGATTAACCCGGTTAATGAAGGGCCGGTGTGGGAACAAATAACAGGACCAACAGGGCCAAGAATTGTGTTCATGATTCCATATTTTGTTTCAATAAGTTTTCGAAGTTCAAGCGCATTTTCAACATCACCAGAATATGCAAGATAAATTGGAATTGGGGAAGAAGGGTTATAGTTTTTAAGTCTGTCTAAAAGTGAATGAATTGCACGTTTCGAGCCCATTGCTTTTTCAATAACTTGAAGTTTTCCTTCCTCGTCGAATTTCAAAACAGGGCGAAGTTGCATAACTTTTGCAATCATTGCTTGCGCGCCGCCAATTCTCCCTCCGCGTTTAAGGGCTTCAAGGTCGCCAAGGAAAAACGAAACATCAAGGTTTTTAATTGTGTTTTGCAAAGCTTCAATTGCTTCCTCTGCTGTTTTGCCTTCGTTTCTTAAAAGCGTAGCGTGGCAAAGAATTGCGTTTTGCCCTTGGGTTGCTGAAAGGCTGTCGACAACATAAACTTTCTTTTCCGAAGTTTCGTTAATTTCGTTTGCAACTTGTATTGCAAGCGAGCACGTTCCGCTCAGTCCAGAGGAAAGCGAAATGTGAACAACATCTAAATTGGTTCGGCTTATAATTTCTTGGAAATATTCTTTAAGTTGAAATGGGTTGAGCCCAGTTGTTGAAAAAATCTTCCCCTTTTTCATTTCGTCATAAAAATATTTATATTCTTCGGCGGAGTTAAAGTTGTCTTCATAAATTTCTCCGTCGGAAATGTAGCACATTGGTATGTATTCAATTCGGTCTCTTTTAAGAGTTGATTTAAGTTCGTCGCAGCAGGTGTCGGTTGACAAAACAAATTTATCCATATTTTTCTCCGAAAATATTTATAGCACATTTTAATTTGAAAAACAAAGAGAATAAGGAAAATGGTTTAAAATTTTTTATAAGGTTAATAATGTGTTTTGTATTGGAGGGAAAATATGGTTGACTTTGAAAAATCACAAACGAGAAAAAATTTGGAAAGAGCGTTCATTGGGGAATGCCAAGACGGAGCAAGATATCAATTTCTTGCGCAACAAGCAAAAACTGATAAATTAAATTATATTATGGGGCTTATGAAAACACTTGCGAAAAATGAAATGAGCCATGCAAAAGTTTTTTATGATTTCATTTTGAAATATGGAAAAAACGAAAAAAACATTGCAATTGAGGCGGGTTTTCCAATTTCGCCATATGAGCTTGACCCAGGGCTTAAACTTGCATCAATTGCCGAGCATTCTCAGTTTGAAAGCATCTATCCCGCTTTTGCAAGAATTGCTCGTGACGAGGGATATGACGACGTTGCCGACCAGTTTTTAAGAATTGCAACAGTTGAGGATTGTCACAGCAAGCAGCTAACTGAAATTTACGACAAACTAAAGAAAAACAAACTTTATAAAAGTCAAACGGCAAAAAAATGGAAATGTTCAAAATGTGGATTTGAAGAAACGTCCAAACAGCCCGAAAAAACTTGTCCGCTTTGCAATTATGACATTGGCTATTATGTTTTGGAACTTGAAGACTAAAAGCTCGTTTGAGCTTTTTCTTTTTTGTTAAGAGAAATTGCTGCTAATGAGGCGGAACAATAACATCTTGTTTTTTTTGTTTAAGGCGGAAAAATTTTGCTAAGGAAATAAAAATATTTTAAGTTAAAAAAGTTTGTTAAAAGTTTATTTTTGTTCTATATTATATATAGAGATAATTCCTAACTAAAAACTAAAAAGGGAAAAAGAAATGGGAAAATTTGAAATTGTAAGATCCGAAGGGGTTCGAACCTACACCGTTTTTGCAAAGAGCAGTTATAAAAATATTTTGCGCCTTGAAACCGAAATGCCAATGTATAACTTTATTGGCGAAGGAAGATATATGGTTGAAGAGGTTTACTATGATTCTCCAAACAACCTTCTTGCAAGCGCGGGAATTTTGCTTTCAAAAGTTGTTGAGGGAAACAAGGCTTATTTTAAGGTTGAGAGAGAGGACTACTTATTTGAAAAAAATCTTTCCAAAGAAAAGAAAATATTTGTCCACCCTATTGGGCTTAGAGATGGGGTTCAAGACCATATGCTGTTCCTTATAAACGGAATAACATCGTTTTTCACAACGAAATTTAGCATCGACTTTGAAAACATTTTAAAAGTTGTTGTTCCAAAGGTTGAAATACGAACAAAAGTTGATGCGTTTAAAGTTTTAAGCGGAACAGGGTTTAAAGGGGTTATGACTTTCGAGGAAGTTAAATTTAAAAACAATTTCACAAAAAGAAAAGCAGAATTAGACATGCTTAAAATTGAGCGTGCGTCGTCGGAAGCAACTGCAAAAGACTTCTTAATCTTCATCGACAGGCTTGAAAAGTATTGCAAGGAAATTATGCCAATTTCCGATTCAAAATATCAAATTGCGCTTAGAATGACGAAATAGTTTTAATTTTGCCAGCATAGACTAGATATAAAAGGGAAATAAGATGATTAAAATTGTTGTTGATTCAACTTGCTGTCCAAGCGAGAAATATATCAAAGAAAACGGAATTTATGTTAACCCGCTTCGAATTTTATTTAATGACAGAGAATATGTTGAAAACGATGCCTTATATGATGAAATTTATGAGAAGATGGAAAAAACAAAAGAAATCCCAAAAACAAGTCAGCCTTCTCTTGAGAGCTTCATAAACATTTTTAACGAGATAATCGACCAAGGCAATGAAGCCCTTGTTTTAACTCTTTCTCAAACATTAAGCGGAACATATAACTGCGCGTGCCTTGCAAAAGAGCAATGCAAAGACCCAAGCAAGGTTACAGTTTTTGACACGCAATCCATTGGACAAACCTCAATTGGTTACGTTTATGAAAGTGTTGATATGATAAAGAACGGGAAAAATGTTAAACAAATTATAACTGCGCTTTCAAAGTATAGAAAAAACAGTGCAATAACATTTATTCCAGAAAGTTTCGATAACCTTAAAAAGAACGGAAGAATTGGAACACTAAAAGCGGTTGTTGCCTCGCTTTTAAAAATTAAACCAATTGTCCTTTTCAAAGAAGGTGTTCTATCCGATAAAAAATCAATTGGGTTGTCGAAGGCAATTTCCGACATGATTAAACAAGTTCCAGAAAAAATTCGCCAACTTTTCGTAATTAAAGCAGGGCACCCTTCCTACTTTGGCGATTTTAAACAAAAAGTCCTTGAACATTTTAAAGGTCGAGAAATTAAGGAAGGAACGGTTTCACCTGTTGTTGGTGCGCACGTTGGCCCTTCAATTGGACTTGCTTGGGTTGGAGAATAAGTTTTAAGGAATTCAAAAGATGAAAGTTTTAATTGCAACAACAAATCAAGGAAAAATTGATATATACAGTCAGGCCTTTCGTGAACTTGGGCTTGACTTTTGTTCTCTAAAAGACTTTAACATTTCTGTTGATGTTGAAGAAACAGGGAAAACTGAAGCGGAAAATGCGCTAATTAAAGCGAGAGAGTATCATAAATTAACTGGTATGCCAGTTGTTGCCAACGACAGCGGGCTTATAATTGACAAGCTTAAACCTGAAGACCAACCGGGAGTTTTTGTTAGGAGAAACCACGGCAAAGAGTTAACAGACGAAGAACTTCTTAATGTTTATGTTGAAAAGATAAAAGAGGTTGGAGGTCAAAGCACGGGGCATTTCAATGTTGCCCTTGCAATAATCGACGAAAGCGGAAAGGAGTTTGTTCGAGAGTTTAAGCCTCAACGCCTTTTTGTTTCAACTCCAAACGAAATAATTAAAAAAGGAATTCCTCTCGACAGCATTGCGTTCGACCCCGAAACAGGTAAATATATGAGCGAAATGACAACAGTTGAACGGAACAAATATGAAGGCGAAGAACTTCTTAAACAACAAAATTTTATTAAAGAAATTTTTTCAATGAATCGCAAATAGTTTGCGATTTTTTTGTTCTTTCAGAGTTTGTTAAAACCTTTTATATGCCGAAAAGCCCTATTTTTCGCGGGTTTTGAGCAAAAACACCTTTTTCAAAAAAAATTTTAAAATTTTTGAAAAAATTTGCAAAAATCTGTTGACAATGCTTTTTTAATGTGGTATATTTACCTCGCTACGCTGATGGAGACCCCATTAAACGTAGCAAAACTCCCTTTATTTTTAGAAGGGAAACGAACCTTGAAAACTGAATATTTGGAAAGAAAAGGTAGATGTGTAAACACATAAAAAGGTTTTTATTTTACCTTGTCAATTCATTAATACTTATTCTTATTTACGCAAAGTATAAAAAAGTCAAAATAGTTTTTGAGTCACGTCAAACTAACGATATTTACTTCATTCGAAGTTTATATACAAAAAACGTTAGAGTTTGATCCTGGCTCAGGACGAACGCTGGCGG
>ULOH01012198.1_pt1 | contig 87228 bp, 85 predicted proteins | sample 1952421 | NCBI WGS metagenome assembly ULOH01 (sample SAMEA4835599, study PRJEB28245) | human gut metagenome | biome: gut microbiome; material: fecal sample | place: Denmark | collected 2008
ACGGGCGAGCAGCATAGGTATCAACCACAAAGCTTTCGTAGACAGCGCCATTGCTATCCACATGGAACGCATTATCCGTAGAGTCGGAACTGTGCGAAATAGTCCATTCTATAGAAGCTAAATATAACCAATTTGTACTCGTTGCTGCTCTATAGTCTTTTGTTGCATCACTTCTATTATATCCAACTAGTGTCCATGCACTTGGACTTGCACTATAATAATAATCTGATACATACATTAATCCTATTTTTTTATTTACTGTTGTACTTGATGCACTACTTCCTACTTCATATTGATATGCTGTTGCCGGTACTACATCACTTATATTAGCATATGTTCCACCTCCAACTTTCCATGTTGTTGTTGCTATTTTATTTGCTAATGTTCCTAAACTTGTTAAATATTCTCCATTTAAATATGTATTTAAACTTGAACTTGACCATGTATTGTCATCTGATGTATGCCATAGTTTGTATCCAACTGATTTTGCTCTTATTACTTTTGTTTTGTCTCCAAATACTCCTATTATTCTAAACAAGTTTGCATCTGGACACGTTGTTTCATCTGAACCTAAACAAATATAATTATTTACACTATCACTTGCTCCAGCGTATCTGTATGAATTATCACCAGCTCCATTTACGAGTGTTGAGTCATGATAATAAATGTTATTTTCACCTTGAACACCAGTATACTTTGCAACAACCCAATCAGCTAAATTACTTTCTCTATCATACGCCTTTACAGCTACACCAGCACTAAATGTTTTTCCCATTGTTGTATTAGTTGCATTTTCGTCAATAAAAAGATACAAATCATATTCACTACTACCCTTTAAAGGAATAAATGTTGAATGTATTTTATAAATACTACCATAAGTTCCTTTCAAACCTGTGTTTAATTCTGTTTTTGAAGCATCATCAAAATCGCTAACACCATTGGCTGCTTCAGATAATATACCTTCTACAATAACATCTTTACTACCTTTACTAGTTAAAATATAACGAATATTTGATGCATCTAGTGTATTTGTATTTAAAGTAGCTATATATAAATTAAAGCCTACATAAGAATCACAATAAGAAGTGACAGTTAAACTATATGGTGTGGTTTGTAAACCTCTATTTCTGCTCATGGAATATGAATTTGATAAGTTAATGGAACTTGTACCAGTTAGTTTAATTTTTGCACAACTAGATAAACTTATCTCAGTTAAATTTCCACCTTGTTCAACCGGTTTCATGAAAGCTGTAGTTATTCCAATTGATAAAACTACAACAATCAAAACTGCAAGTATTGATAAAATTATAATCCTAGTGTTTTTACTCATAAGAAAAATCTCCTTTAGTTTACTATTTAAATTATAAATTAAATTTAAATTTTGTTCAAGTATATTTTAAAAATATCTAGTTTTATTTAACAATTTTATGAAATTATTATAAAAACAAAACTAAAGAGTTCTCTTTAGTAATGTCTAAATATTTTCTTTTAAAACTATATGTTCTACATTTGGATTTCTAATAATTCCTTTTACTACGCCAGGCTTTACATCAAACAAAATAAATGCTTCTTCTTTAACCCAATTCATAGTTATATTATCGTTTTCTAAATTTTTAAAATCTCCATTATATAAAGATTCATCTAAATCACATAAATATACAAATAAATATTCATGAATATTTTTTCCTTTATAAACAAAGAAATTTTCTATTACTCTTGCAATTCTCAAATCATTTCCATCTAAATCATAATTCAACTCTTCTTTTAATTCTCTAAGTAAAGCATCTTTACTATCTTCACCCACTTTTACCCGTCCCCCAGGTAAACTATAATAATTTTTATTTTTATGTTCACAAACTAATATCTCACCTTTACATCTAATAAACGCACTAGTTCTAACATTTAAAATATAATTATTTAAATCAACACTTATATCCATAACTAACCTACCTTCCAATAAAAGTATAACATAATTTTATTAAATATGAAATCTCTTTTCTAATTCATTCCTAACTACTTCTTTATTAAAAACAAATAAATATATTAACATGACTATACTAAAAATTGAACAAATGTAACTAGGTATATTAACATATAATTTATTTAATATAATAAGTAATCCAGGAATAAGTCCCAAAACAGAAGCAAAACAAGTATAAAAGACAAATTCACCTTTTAACTTTTTAATAAACATATTTAGAATAAATACTCCGATTAAGTAAGAGACTATAATAAATGGTAATAAATAATTTACACTCCATAATTTAAAGCCCGTTGAATAATCCCAAATTAACGATAAAATAATCAAAAAAATCATTTCCAAGAATAACATTTTTATTAAGTTCTTTCTACTATTTAAAGAAATAAGTAAAGTAACCCAAAAAGTAATAATACCTAAAACAACAAAATAAGACCAACTAAGAGTGTGAGCTATAGAATAATTAATATATAAAGAAATAAATATTCCACATAAAGACAAGAATAATAATATTTTTTTCATTAAATGATATTTTTTATCTAAACAATTTACATACGGAAATACATTTTCTCCATTATTACTTTTAATATTACATCCACATAAAGGGCATTTACTTGTTTTAGTATTTATAAAAACATTACATTTATTACATTTATTCATCATAATCACCATAATCATTAGTATTTATTATTACATCAATACCAACCTTGCTTAAGAACTTAAAGAAATTCTTCTCTATTTCACTATTTACAAATTTTGATGAAAAGCTAATAACCATTTTATCATTATAAGAACACATACACATTTGTATTTTAGATGTGCTTGTAAATACACTAAAATAATCAATATATTTTTTATAAATATCTGGCATATTAATAATACCAATATTAGATAAAGTCATAGTTTGATATTCATTTTCGATATTACATGCTATTTTTAAAACCAAATCTTTTATAAATACTGGTATTAATCTAACAATAAATATATCTTCTAGCTTTATCATACTATTCATTTTATCTTTTATATTTTCTTTATCTAATTTCTCTTTAAAAGATTTTTTAACACTTTTTGTTATGTCTTTAAATGAATCAATATTATATGAATAATCAATATTTACTACACTAAAAAAGTTTCTAACTGTATATGTTGGATAATATTTTCTTAAATTAACCGGTATTGTTATAACTATAGGTTTTTTACTTTTGCTCTTTAATCCTCCAATAGACTTAATTAAAACACTAGTTAAATATTCAGTAATTGTTAAATCAAACTCCTTAGCTTTTACTTTAATATCATTAACACTTACAATACCTTCGATTACTTTAAGTCTATCATCTATATATTTTTCATCCTTAATTCTATATGCTTTTTTACTTTTTATTACTTTCTTAAAATTACTATCTTTATATTTTTTAAAAGCATCTTCTTTTATTTCTTTAATACTTCCTTCATTTATTACTTCATTATTTTTAATATTATATAAATTATTTAAATAATTAACCACCAAACTTTTTAAAAATGTAAGAGTTCCTGTTCCATCAGTAAGAGCATGATCTACCTCTAAATTAATTCTATTTTTATATACACTTACTTCAAACAAATTATTATTACTTATTTTAGAACAAGGCCATTTATCTTCTTTCTTTACTTCATAAACCTTTTCTACTTCTTCCAAATAATACCAAAATATACCTTTTCTTAAACTTGACTTAAATATTGGATACTCATCCAAAGTTTCATTTAAAGCTTTATTTAAAACATCTACTTTAACTTCATCAAATAAAGTTACACTAAACCTAAATATTTTAGGATCTTTCTTACTTTTAGATGGTGGAAATATTTTTGCTGCATTGTCTAAACTATACCATTTACTCAAAAAAATCACTTCCTTTTAAAAAATCTATTACTAAATCCGTATATTTATGTTCTAACATATTTGTTAAAAATCCATGAGTTGCATCTTTTAAATCTAAGTATCTAGTTTTAACTAAGAATCTATCTAACTTCTCTTTTAAAGCATAACCTTCATCATGAAGTGGATCATGTGTGCCTGTAATTATAGTAACAGGAGGTATCCCAAATAACCAATTATTATGAAGCAAATTTACTCTTTTATCTTTATAATCCTTATCATTTTTTAAATATAAAGCAAAATAATCACGTAATGATTCTTTAGTAAGTAATGTTTTACCACTATTATGTATTATTGATTTAAATTTTGTTTTACTAGTATAATCAGTCTGAGTTGTGGGATAAGCCATAATAATTTCTTTAAATTTTAATTTTCTATTTTCTGAAGCAACCGAAAAAGCAAGATTTGCTCCGGCTGAATCCCCCATTATTGCTACATCTTTATTTAATTTAAATATTTCTTCACATACTTTATTTATTTCATTTATTTGATATGGAAACTTATATTCTGGTGCTAATTTATAATCAATTGATATAACACAAACATTTAAACTTTTAGATAACTTATAACAAAGATTAGAATGGGTATTTAACCCACCTGATACAAAACCACCTCCATGAACATAAATTAGAATTCTTTTACTTTCCTCATTAAATATTCTTACATCAGTATCTAATATCTTAAAGTCCTTATAATACCCCTTGGGTACAGTATTTAAATTAGTTAACTCATCCACTTTTCTATATAATTCTATATTATCTTTCATTGATATTTTCACGATTATCACCAATAATATAATAACACAAAAGAAAAATAGATTCTACTCTATTTTTCACCTTCTTCAAGCATAGTTGTTATGAATAAACCATATCCAGTCGTAGGATTATCAATTATAACATGAGTTACAGCACCAATGATTTTCCCATTTTGGATAATCGGAGAACCACTCATTCCCTGTACAACCCCTCCTGTTTTATCGAGTAACTCTTTATCTGTTATTTTAAATGATATATTTTTAACTTTAGAATATTCATCTATTTTAGTAATTTCTATATCATAATATTTAATATCTTCTTTACTTAAAACTGTTGCAATACTTGCTTTTCCTATTTTTACCTCATCATTTCTTGCTACTTCTAACCTTTCCTTATTGGGTAATATACTATCATAAATTCCATATATACCCACGTTAGTATTTTTATTTATACTTCCATATTTAGTATTATAATAAAATTTAGCATTTTTACTTCCAGCATATCCAACTTTGCTTTTATCGATACCAGTAATATAATTTCTAAATATACTTCCGTCTTTAATTTCTACGATATTATTTGTATTAGATTCCACTATTTCATGTCCTAAAGCACCAAATATTTTAGTTTCAGGATCAATATATGTAATGGTGCCCGTACCTGTTATACTATTTTTAACATAAAGGCCAGTTTTATAAATATCCCCATCCTTAACCAGTTCTAATTTACTAGTTCTAACCTTTTTATCTCTTCTTAGTTCTACATTTACTTCTCCTAAACCAACATTTGCTTCAATTGCTTTAGTTAATTCTTCAATAGTGTTTACTTCTACATCATTTATTTTAACAATATAATCACCAGCTTTTATTACAGGCACACCTTTATTAAATTTACCATTTATTTGGTAAAATCCAATAACCATTACACCTTTACTATTTACTTCAATACCCAGGGTTTCTCCACCAGGGATAATATAATTTGAATATGCAAAGACATTAATTGGTAATAATAACCAACTTATTAATAATATTTTTAATTTTTTCAATATAATCACCTTATCTATAATTATTATGGATAATTTAATTAAAATTAAAAAGCCAATTATTGGTTTTCCAATAATTAGCTTAATTAATAATAATTGGGTCGGATTTGGTACCTGTTCCTGAGACATAAGTTACTGATTGTTCGAGATTGAAGGTTACACGCACACCGCAGAAGCCGTACCTGAGGTTGTTGTGTACGATGTTGTCGCGCACGAGCCCATCGAAGTCCACGTAGAATGCATTGTAAAGATAGTCAGAATCACGCGAAATGGTCCAGTCAGTATATCCCATATGTATCCAATTTTGTGACCCTATAGTTGCATAAATCAATATTTTATGACATGAATTTCTATCTAATTATAATGTTTTATAAATATAACTCCATCATAAGTAAATAATAATCAATTTTATTTCTATCCGGAACTATATTTAACTTTTTATAAAATTCTGATATATATTTTTCTCCAAAATTTCTTCTAATTGATTTTTCACAAATTGCAAGATCAAACCACTTATCAGCAATACCACATTCTCCGACATCAATAAAGCCAGAAAATTTGTCATTAGAAGAAAAGATATTTGGCAAACTTGTATCTCCGTGGGAAAAACACAACTCCTCTTCAAATTGATTATTGATAAGATAATTTAACAAGCCTTCCACATTTCCGAATCTTTCTAACATTTCACTCTTTAAATCTTCATTTTTGATTAGACCTTTTTCTACATTATTTTTTATTAGTGATAATTTGTACTTATTCGAAACATTAAAAGGACAATCAGAAATATCTACAGAATATATATTATCAAAAGCTTGTTTAATTATTTTCAAAGCTAACATTGGATTATTTAGGTATTTTTCTGAACATACCATTTCTCCTGGAATAGCATTTGTTATTAAAAATTCATTTTCTGTTTCATTATCAAATAATACAATTTCTGGAACTGACAACTTGCCATTCAACCAATTTAAAGCATTAAATTCTTGTGTAAGTAATCCTTTTTTAGCTATTTTTAAAAAATATATTTTGCCATTTTTTTCAATTCTTACTACTTGTGAATCAGAACATCCAATACTGATTTCACTTAGATTTGCATCTTTTATAAAACTTTCTACTTTTTTTGTAAGTTTATATTTGAAATTCATCTAAACAACTACCTACCTTTTCTACCGTGATTATTGCTAGTAGGAAGCTCCAACTTTTTTACTTTTTGCTCCTTATAATAATCATAATTTCCCAAGTATTCAGTAAATTTTTGATCCTCAATATTTATCACACGCTCAGCTAACTTGTTTATAAAGTATCTATCATGTGAAATAAAGAATAGAGTACCACGATATTCACTTAATGCTTCTTCTAATATTTCTTTAGTATCAATGTCTATATGGTTTGTAGGCTCATCTAAAATTAATAAGTTAGCCTTCTTCTGAATTAATTCAAATAATTTTAAACGAACTTTTTCCCCTCCTGATAACGTACCTACTCTTTTAAAAACATTTTGACCATAGAACAAGAACTTTGCAAGAGATGCTCTTAAATACGTTTCTGTTCCTTCATAAAACTTTCTCGATGTTTCCAATACAGTCGCATTTTCATCTTCAAATCTTATTTCTTGTGGAATATAACCTATGCTAACATTACTGCCCAATTTTATTTCACCTTGACAAATGCTATCTTCATTACCCAAAACTGCTTTTACAAATGTAGATTTTCCTGTTCCATTTTTTCCCATCAAACATACTTTTTCACCATATTTTAAATATAAGTCTGCTCCATCCAATAGTATTTTATCACCAGCTATAATTCCCAAATCTTTAGCGACTAATACATCTTTACCAGAGCGACCATTAATTTCGAAATCTAATGGTAATTGTTTTCTTGATTCTGGTCTATCTAGCATTTCCATTTTTTCTAATTTTCTCTCAATACAAGCAGCTCTTCTAAAAAACCTAGGATTGTCACCACGTTCTCCCCATTCTTTTAATTTTTTTACAGCAGCTTTCATTGCCTCAATTTGTTTTTGTTGTGTTTTATATTCATCAAATTCTGCTAATGCACGTCTCTCACTTTCTTCTAAATAGTATGAATAGTTTCCATGATATACATCAGCTTTCCCTTTGTCTATTAAAATTGTTTTTGTTGCTACTTTATCCAAAAAATATCTATCATGCGAACTAATAATTACAGTTCCCTTGTAATTTGATAAGAACTGTTCAAACCACTCTAAAGTATCTATATCCAAGTGATTTGTAGGCTCATCAAGTAGTAAAATCTCTGGATTACTAATTATTAGTGAAGCCAAATTAACTATTGTTTTTTCTCCTCCTGATAAAGTATTAAAACTTCTAGTAAGCATTTCCTCAGATATTTTAAATCCATTACAAATTTTACCAACTTTTTCGTCTATTTCATAACCACCCATATTTGAAAAATGATCTTGTAACTTTCCATATACTTTTAAAACTGAATCTAGTTCATCAGATGTGATACTGCCAAGTTTTTCCTCATATTCTCTTAATTTTTTTTCTAATTCAAATAAATCTTTAAAGCTACTCAATAGTATATCTCTAACAGTAACATCATCAGCTACTTTAGGTGGAATTTGAGATAATAATCCGATTGTAGCTTCTTTTCTAGTTGAAACCATCCCTTTATCTAATTTTTCTTCTCCAGAAATTATTTTAAATAGTGTTGTTTTCCCACATCCATTTGGTCCGATTAAGGCAATTCTTTCTCCAGTTGTAGCCTCTAAATCAAACCCATCCAAAACATTTTTAAAGCCAAAACTTTTACTTGCATTATTTACACTTACTTCTATCAAAGTAATCACCTCTTTCTTTTTAAAATAAAAACTCAAAATTATTATACCACATAAACCCTTTTTTTTGCTAAAAAGTACTATAAAATGGTATTAATTTAATCATTTTTTAATAAATCTATTAGCTTTTTTAGATTTTTTACCTGATTTTCTATATTCACATTTCTAGTTCGTACTAAAATAAAATAATATTGTGTATTTTCATTATATTTTATACATTTCTGACACATAGGCAAATCAGTTAATTTCACATCATGTTCAAATTGAAATTCTAATGTGCTTTTTTCTAAAATTTTTTTTATTTTTTCAAAAGTTTTTTGATTCTCTATCCACATAGGAAATCTATGCCAAACATTACCACTATTTTGTTCATAATTTATATATTTTATTGTTTTTTGATTAAGTAATACATTTGAATATTCTCTCGCACATAATCTTTGCTCATTAACTATTTCGTTAGCTTTTTCTAATAAATAATCTAATTTTATTTCTTTACATAATGGATACGCATATGATAAGATTATTCCTTGCTTTTCCCTACTTTCATTATCACAAAAATCAATTTCCTTAAAGATCTTTTTATTATCAAAAAATAATCCACCACCTATTCCATAACTAATAGGTTTAGTTGACCCAAAGGAAGTAACAACAATATCACTGTCAATTCCTATATTGTTTATTCCGTTATTATCTTTAAGATTCCATGCTTGAGCTACATCTTCTATTATTTTTATATTTAACTTTTTATATTTTCTTTTACTAATATTATTCAATATTCCAAACTGATGAACCAACAATATACAATCTATTATTTCCTTGTCAATCACCACATCTATATCATCATTTGTAAAAAACAAACCATTATTTGGCATTTTTATAACTGGCACTAATCCTAACTTCAGAACTGTATTAATAATTGAATAGCACACATTAGATGAAATTAATACTTTGGATTTCCTTTTTAATCTCAAACTTTTTAAAGCAACTTCAATAGCTAAAGTACCTGAATATGTTATAATCCCATATTTTTTATTAAAATATTTTGCCAATTTACTTCCTAATAAACTATTATAATTCATTTTATCCTCCTGCAATGATAGATGTGTTTATGTTTTAAAATTCCTTCTCCATAACCATCATCTATTTTAACGGGTGATAAATTATTTGCCTCCAAACCTTTTAATAGTAAATCTTTGTCATAATAAATATATTTTTCTTTTTCAAGAACCTCTCTATTTTTATCAGACAATTTATATCTTACTAGAAATTCAATAAAATCCTTATATCTCTTTGAAGTATAATATACTTCAACATTTGAATTAACAGAATTGCAAAATGTTTTAAATAAAAACTCGTCTTTTTTCTCTACTTTATTATTAAAATTTTCAGAAACATCAAATAAACACACTGCATCTTTATTCATGGAATTTCCTAGTTTATTAAATATTTCATTAATTTTCAAATAGTCTCCTCCAAATTGAATAGTACTATAAGGAAAAATTATTATATCATACTCATCCAAATGGTTAAAGTCTACAAAATCAGTGTATATTATACTAGGCTTTTTACTTTTTACACTTAACAATTTTAATCTTTCTAAATCAAAATCAAGAGCAGAAACGTTTACATAATCAGACAATGGAATTGCCACTCTACCAGTACCAGCACCAACTACTAAAACATTATTAGCTGAATATTCATTTAATTGATTAATATAATAATCAATGTCTTTATTTTGATCTTTCAAAACGTATTTGTTATAAAAATCATACATCAATGCTAAAATTTCATTATCATACATATAAGGCTCACCTACTTTTCTCCATAGTCATATAGATTAAAATATGGTTTATTTTTTGAATTCCAATGCAAATTGTAAAATCTACTCTGATAAGCACCAAATGATATATTCCAGTCCTCTATACTTTCAAACACAGAACCCTCAAAATCAACATATTTGACAATTTTGTTATTTATTAAATATTCAAATATTTTGTAATATAGAAGAGCAATTGCAACATCATCTTTTTCTTTTTCGTAATATGAATACATTATATAGGCTGTTGCTTTATCCCAAGCAATATGAACACCACCAAGAACCTTGTTATTTTCCATTGCTACAAAGCACATACCTCTTCTTTTTTTAATTGTAGTTTTTATATATTTTTCAACATAATCAGAAGTCGTCTCAAAACCATATTTTTTTTCCCACTTCATGGCTTCTTTTGAATCAAAATAACTATAATCACTATCAATAACAAATTTTATATTTCTTTTAACAGCTTTTTTAATATCCTTTTTTCTATCTCCACCAAAATTTTGATATATTACATTTAAACCTTTTGTCAAATCTAATTTATAAGTATATCTAACTTCTGGCGTAAATCCAGAACGAATAAATGGCATAATATCAGTAATTTTATTATCTAAAGAAAATTGGATATCATCATAATTTTCTTGAAGATAATTGCATAGCACTTTTTCCACTTGTCTAATATAACGAATTTGATTTCTACTTTCTCTTGGTAAAGAAAATAATACTAAACCACCATAAGGTATATACATTGTACTTTGTGCAATAGTTTTGGGGGTGCTTTTAAATATTGGCATAAATCCTTGTAACTCTTTCGCCGAATTATATATTTTCAAAATTTTAAAACTGTCCTTTAATTTTAAAAACCAACTATAAGAAAAACAAGTTCCATTAAAACTATTATCAATCATGTCATCTATATTTTCTATATCAAATATATTTCCCAACTCTATATACATAATATCACTCCTTTTTATAAACGATTATATGTTTTCTCATAATATAATCATTTTTTAACTCATCATAAGTTTTATTTCTTCTACCCCAAAAATCAATTAATAACTTATTATCTAAGGAGTATAAATATTCAAGATGATAGAAAAGACAATAAAATCCTGCATAATATTTTCTTCCTAAATTTGAAGCTCCCCATTTAACTGCATACCAACAGTCACCACTTCTAAACATTAAAGAATATGCTAAAGGATTATTTTTCTCATCACAAACAACAATTAAATTGCTATGTTCTTTATCAATAAGAAAAAATGGTAAATATTGTAAATCCTCACGATCCAAACTTTTCATATCTGAATTCTCATCTTTTTTCCAAGAATTATAATCTATTTGCAAAACATAGTTCCATAACATCAAAGAATCACAGTTAATAGAATTATAAAAATTTAATTTTTCTTTTTTATTACAATACATTTTATAATTTTTTGATATTTGAGAATGTGGACAAATACTAATATATTTTTTTAAATCTTCTTCATTAAGTACTAATCTCGGTGCTTCCCATTCATCAATTATTTGATATTCAAAATTATTCTTAATAGCCCATTCTTTGAGCTTATTACTTAGCGCCGAATCATTAATATAGTTAAATCTTATTTTTTTATTATTTTTAATTTCTTTTTGCATTATTTTCAATTCGCAATTAGTAATATCAAATTCAAAAAAATGCTGACATTTTAAAATATTTTCACTTTCATAAAAATATAAATTGCCAATTTTTTTTATTTGTTCCAACGGATACCTTAAAATAAAAGAATTATTCCAAATATTAGAAGTACTAAAATTCATTCCGGTATTCCTTTAATTTTTTTATTATGTATTTAATATGTTTACTTTTTAAAGAGGCTGACAAATTAAACCAAGCAACCCTTTGAAATAAATTTTTTGTTTTGGAACATTTAGTTTTTTTGTAGTTAGTAATATTATAAGGAAATTTTGATATATGCCAAGACTGTTGTTTTTCGAATGTATCAAAATCCATTATCAAATGACTACAATAAACATCAAAACCTATGCCATTAATATTCATAAATTCTATAAATTTTTTACATTCTTTTTCTGTTTTAAATTCTATTGCAATGCTTGAATACACAGGAACTGCTTTTGAAACATTTTGTCTCAATTTATAAAAAGAATTATCTATGTTATTTACTATATTGAAGTAAGTTTTTCTTTGCTTGTTTAAAATTTTATTTATCTTTTCTAATTGTGCTAATGCTACAGCACTTTGTAATTCAGTCAACTTAAAATTTTCACCATAAATTGTTTTTCCATTTTGCCAAGTTGGATAATCACATCCAACTCTATATCCACCATTATCATGATACATTTTCGCCATTTGATATATTTTTTTATTGTTAGTAGCTAAAAAACCACCCTCACCACAAGTTATCGTTTTTCCAGCTTGTAAACTAAAAGCACTGCAATCTCCAAAAGTTCCGATTTTTTTGCCATTTATGGTTGAGCCAAAAGCTTGAGCTGCATCTTCTATAACTATTAAATTATGCTTCTTTGCTATTTTATTAATTTTTAGCATATCACATGGTTGACCTTGTATATGAATTGCTAAAATAGCTTTTGTGTTAGGTCCTATATTTTCTTCTATTTTATTTGGATCTATATTCATGGTTTCATCTATATCAACAAATTTAGGAACAGCACCACACGCTAAGACGCTATTGGCTGATGCAATAAATGTAAATGGTGACATCAATACTTCATCTCCAGGACCTATTCCATTCGCAATACATCCTAATTTTATAGCAGCACTTCCATTAGAACATGCTAAGACATATTTTACTCCTAAATATTCTGCCATTTCTTTTTCAAATCTATCAGTCATGTATAGTAAATTTGGTCCATGGTATCTAAATAAACTTTTACTTTTCAAAACTTTTTTTACTAATTTTAATTCCTCATTTCCTATATAATGAGTTCCTAAAAAAGGATCATTTGGTATTTTCATTCATCTTCACCGCCTTTATTTTCTGTATAAATTGTCTTTGCAATATCTGATGATGCACTCTTTGAAAAATTATTAATATAATCTTTTCTAGTTTCAAAAAAGGCATCTTGCTTTTCGACTAAAAATTCTTTCACTACTTTACTTACTTTTTCTGTATAATCATTTTTTAAATATTCTTTTATATTTGATACAACTAAATTAACCCCTGTTTCTTCATCTAAAAATTTAGGAATCTGTTTGTAAAATTCAAAATTATCCCAGTTTAGTGCTTTAAAGCCGAAGTTTTGTTTTTTATAATATTCTAGCTGTTGCAGTTGGCTATAATTTATAGCTGGTAAATACATAATATTTTTATATTTTCCAACAGTTTCAATAAAATTTCCCAAACCAGATGCTAATATACAATGAGATGATCTTTCCATTTCTAATAAATAAGCCTCATGAGATAAAGTGCATTTTTTAATTTTTTTTGAAGATTTTTTCAATTTAATACTATTTATAACACCACTTCCACCACATATAATGATTGAGTCAAAAGAATTAACCAGTTCAGTTGATAATATTTCATTTAATAATTTATTATAGAAATCAACAATCAATGAAAGTTCTAATAGAAATGATTCAGCACCACCGAGATTAATAATTATTTGATTTTTGGTTGAACATTTTTTCACTTTGATTTTTCTTACTGGTCCAACAAAAATTGGATTTAAAATTTTTTTGCCAATTTTGTTAAAATTTTCTTTTGATGGTATTATTTCAGATATAAAATATTTTTTTACAGTTAATAATCCATCTGGTATTTTATCCCACATCCACATCAAATTATCTACATAATAAGTATTTTTTATGCCGTTTTTTAATGCAAATATTGCACCATTTACATTCTCAGAGGATAAAAATATATGATATTTTTCAAAGATACTTTTACTTTTTTCTAAACTCATAAAATCATAAGTATTACATAGATAATAATTTTCAAAGTATCCACTCATTTTTGCTTGTTCCATAGCTATACCAGAACCAATAAAATCCAATTTAACATCATTATATTTTTTTAGTTCTTTCACTATATTTAAGCCTGTCGTAATCGGTCCATAACCGAAGCTTTCAGCTGAAACTAATATTTTCATAATTCTTTTTCCTTTTCTTTTAATAAGCATCTATTAAATTGGCAATTTGCTTCGTCACATTTGGTTTTGCAATCTAATTCACTATTAATAAGTTTTTTTCTTAAGTTTTTTCTTTTTTCTCCATTCCAAATTTCTTTAAATGTTTGTACTTTTAAATCACCAATTTTATATATTTTTCTATCTCTATGAATACTACAATCACAAGGATAAACAAAACCTGTCGGCGCATCTACAAATGAGCAAAATGACGGATATAAGCACTTCAAATCAATATTGTTATATCTATCTCCTAGACTGCTTACTTTATTATTAAAAAAATCAATATTATCAGAAAGAAATTCTAATCCCAAAGAATTTGCTAAATTATTATAATAGTCCAATTTATTATTATAATTTTCAATTTGGTCCTCTGTAAAAAATAAAGCATCATAATCCTTTATAACAATTGGATTAATGTAATCAAAATCAAAGGCCTTTTTCATCATTATAAATTTTTCAAAATCGTCTATGTTTTTTTTATTTAACACATGATTTAAAACAATTTTCACTTCAGGCATATACTGCTTTATTAAATTAATATTTGAAGTAACCTTATCCCACAATCCTTGTGTCCTTCTCAATGTATCATGAACTTCTGGTATGTGGCTATCAATCGAGAAAAATATAGCAACTATGTTGTAATTAGACATTTTTTTAATCTTAGCTTCATCAATATTAAGACCATTTGATATTAATATTATTTTTATTTTTTTTTGTGTACAATAATCTAAATATTCAAATATATCATCATTTACGAATGGCTCACCTCCACCAGTAAAATGAATATATTGTGTACCTAAAGAAACTAACTCATCAATCAATGAAAAAACATTTATATTACATTTTTTCTCTTTATTTGTTCTTACTTCGCAAAATACACAATTGGCATTACATATATTTGACAAAGACAAATATACATAAAACGGTTTTTCATAATATTTAATTATTTCACGAGGAGATTTGTCTATCAACTTTAAATACATTTTTTATTGCTCCTCTCTTAATTTTAATTCTTGATCTATTATTTCATTAATCTTATTTAATATTGTTAAACTTAAAAATTCATTACATTTATGATAATGTGTTTCAGTTAAAGTATTTAATCCCATTAGAACAGGGGAATATTCAAAACCATCTTCAACTAAAATATGCATTTTTTTCTTCATAACTGATGCCCAACCTATTTCTACATGAACTCCTCCTGATATACCATTCGAGTTTTTGTTTCCTGGAATAACAATTAATACATCACTTGATTTAACACCTTCAAAATCACTTCTTGTACATTCCTCTGGACCTTTATGATTTAGCCCCCAATTTTCTCTTTTAATTGCTAAATAGTACTCACATCCTTTTTCTTCTAAATTTTCAACAAGTTTGTTGAAGAAAGTTTTATATTCATCTTTAATTTCATATTTGTTATTTTTACATAATCCCGTAAAAGGACACGAAATAAATACTTTCATTAATTTACCTCCTCTTTTGTAATAATTTCTTGCATATTTGTTCTTCAGTTGGTTTATTTGAATTTATTTGTTCTCTAATATAATTTTTCAATAATTCATAATCAGTGCTATTCTTTATATCATTGTAATACTCATTTGTAGAAATATTGAAAACATCTCAAATCATTTCACCACTGTAATTTAATAATATAGCCAAATCAATAAATACTTTTCCAATATTATCTCTTATAGTATCTTTTGCATAAATAGCATCTGTTCAATCATAATTAATAAACTTCATATAATCATAAAATCCTGAGACTCTTTTACCTGTTTCCAAATCATATACGTAATAACCTTCACCAGAATTATTACTTCTAATTATCACACTTTTTTTGAACTATGTTCTACTAGATTTCCTAGATTTGAATTAATCACTGAAATCCCAGATTTTTCTGTTCGAATGTGACTATAACTAGGTATTTTATTTCTTTGATTTCCAATATTTATTGCAATCATATAATTATTTTCTCCACAATTTATAGTATCAAGAATTTCTCCATTTTTAGCTAAAACTCCAAATAACATTGCCATATTTACTTATTCCTCCTAAAATCTTTTTTTAATGATAATATTTTATTTGTCAAAGAGGTTTCCTCTATACACAAATTATTATCAATTCCTTTACCTATCATTCTTCCATCTGAATTAAAATCCCTATGAAAATCACTACCAACAGACTGTAATAAATTAAATTTATCTGCTAACTGCATTAAATACAAGCTATCACCTACACTACAATCGGATTGATAGACCTCTATACCATCTATTCCCAAGTCACTTAATTTGGATATTATATTTGTTACCTCATCCCTGGTAAGTTTATAAGTCATTGGATGTGCTAAAACAACAAAACCATCGGCACTATGTATAGCATCAATTACTCGTTGAACTTCCAAATCATAATCTGGTCCATAACTGAATCTACTATTTTTGAAATAATCTCTGTAATAATTAATAGCATCCATTGAATAATTATCTTGTTCTAAGCATTTTATAAATTCTCTATCAAACCAACAATATCTTTCCATATTGATTCTAGATAGACTCTCTTCTGGCAAATTTAAAAGCTTCATTTTCGCAAAATTTAGTAGTTTGATATGTGCTGCAACTCGTTTCTCTTTCATTTCCTGTAATAAATTCAGCATTTTGATATTATTTTCGTCAAATCCATAACCAAGAATATGAAGTTTAATCTTTTTATTATTTAGCATAATATAAGATGAAAACTCAACACCTGCTATACCATGCATTCCAAATTTTAGGTTCTCCTTAAATTCTGGCAAACCACAAATTGAATCATGATCACTGATTGCAATAAGACTTGTATAATTTTTACTTGCCATTTCAACTATTTCTTTTGGTGAAAAATAACCATCGGAATTAGTTGTGTGAATGTGTAAATCAATATAATTTTTATCCATTTTTTCCCACCTAATCTAATTATAATGTTTCTTTTAGTTTTTTACCAATACCAATTATTTATATACTATAAGTAATAATTATAATAGAAAAAAACAGGTTCAACATTCTGAATCTGTTTTCTTATTAAAATATTTTATTAATTCTAAAACTATACTGCTATTATATTTTTTATGGTAAGCGATACTTAGTGGTGTTACTATGTTATCAATATCAACTTTTATTTCATATAAATTGCCTGATTTTATATCATCCAAAACGAATTCTTTTATCATCCATCCAATTCCTATTCCTTGATTTATAATTTCTTTTGATATTGATGAGGAATTTGCTTCAATTAATGGCTCTAGCAAAATATTTTTTTTACCAAAAAAATAATCGATCATTTTTCTGTTATAAGTAGTGGAACTCGGTAGAATTAATGGATACTTTATTAGTTCGTCAGGGGTTATTACTCCTTTTTCTGAGAGAAACTTATATTTTCGACTACCAACGAAACAACCATCTAAATCCATAACCTTATGAACTTTTATTATTTCACTATCAACATTCGACATATCAGTATCTATAACAATATCAAGTTCTCTTTTCAATAACATTTTCAACATTTCATCCGATTTTTTATTAAATATTCTAATTTTGACATTTGGATATCTTTCATTAAATTTTTTGAAATAATTTACAAAGTAGAAAGTACCAACATGAGTAGGAACACCTATGTTTATAACTTTTTCTCGTGATGTTTTAATTTGAGAAATTAAATTTTCATTTGATTTTGCTAAATTAACTAAATGCTCTGCATAATAATATACAAGTTCTCCAACTTCTGTCAAATTAATTCCTTTATTTGAACGCTGAAAAAGTTCAACATTTAATTGAGCTTCTAATTTTTTTACTGCTTGCGTAACTGCAGGTTGTGATATACATAGTTCTTCAGATGCTTTTGTGAAGTTGTTACATTTTGCAACAATATAAAAGGTTTTATACAAATTTAAATCTACATTATACATTTTATTCTCCTTTACTGAATATTTGAAAATGCCAAATCTCAATTTTATCGCTATCTAAATTATACATTTTAATATAGGATTTTTTGTTCTTTATCCATTAAAACACTTTTTATATCTTTTTTATTAAACTTTGCATTTACATTATATTTTCTTATTATAGTGCCTTAATCACTAATCGATTTAATCATATCATATTTCAGCTTGTTTGCCTAGTATTTTGCCAGTTATTTTTAATAAAAAAAAATCTGATTTTAATATTTCAGACTCTCTTTAATTAGATTTAATATTTTATTATGTTTTTTAGCAATACAACTCTGAGTACAATTAAATATCTTTGCTAAATTTTTTTAAATTATTCTTTTAGTTTTAATACCATATAAACTACATATAATAAAGTTATCATCATTACTTAAATTATTTAATGAATCTTCTAATTCTTCTTTTGTTTCTTTTTTTATTAACATATCCAGAATTTTTTCTTCTTTCGATGGAATAAAATCAAGCAAATATAAATCATCCTTTATTTGTAAATCTAATGATTCTTCGTTAAAAGATTTCTTTTTAAATATGTCTTTATACTTATTGTGAATACATCTTGATGCATATGTTATTTAATAATAGGTATTATATTTTTGCCACTTATACCATCATCAACATAGTAATCTACTATATCCCAATCATTAATGCTCGCATATTTAGTTAATTTATCTTTTAGAGCATGAATACTAAATCCTTCAGTAGCTTGTTCTTCAGTAGATACCCCGCAATAAATTGCTGTCTGCATAAGATAATATCACTTACCTTTCCTTTTACTTAAAATTTTTGGAACACTAGTATTTAAGAAAAACTTCATAATCGCAATTATTTATAAATTCATAATATTCTTTAGTATCTTCTTCAGTTATAATTATCGGAGCACAGAAAGACTTTAATAAATTACTAGCAAGGATTATTTTAGCACATCTTTTATTACCATCTTCAAAAGGATGTATTCTCATAAAATTAATATGAAACATAGCTTCTCTTAAGAATGGGTCTAATAAATTCCATACATTATAATAGTTATCAATTAATGCATATAAAATATGGATATATTTGATATGGTAATAGTGGTGTAAATGATGCATTATCTCCAGGATAAACATTAATCTTTCTAAAACCTTCAATACCTTTTTCTCTATTAATTAAATTACCTATATTTCTTATCATTGTTACATCTAATCTACCACATACTTCATAATTATATGTTTCATGAAAAGCCCTCATTAAAGTACTTACAAATATTTTTCTTTCTTCTTTAGTTTTTATACCTTCAATTTCTGTACTTGAATATATAAATCTTTCCATATAAAATTTTTCATAACTATCATAAAAATCTGGATAAAATGAACTTAAATTAACAAATATTTCTTTATACATATATCCTCCATTAAATTACGAATTATTCTAACACTATTTTTTTAAAAAAACAAGTTAACAAAAAAATTGTTCATATTATTATAAACAATTTTTCATCAAAAATTATAATTTACTATTTATAGTTTTTTCAAGTATCTTTTTTACATCTCTTTCATTAAAAGGTTTAAGAAGTATATCTACAATTGGATATTTAAATGCTTTATCAATAGATTCTTTATCATCTACCCCAGTTATAATAGAAATTGGAATACTTCTAAATAGATCTTTACTTTTATAATAATCTAATACTTCAAAGCCATTAACATTTGGCATATTTAAATCAAGAAGAACAGCTTTAACATTTTTCCTTTTTTCTTCGGATTCTAAAATATCTATTGCTTCTTTACCATCAGTTGCTGAAATTACATCAAAAGAATCATCAAGAATTTTTAATATAAAATTTCTTATTATATTTGAATCATCTACCACTAAGATTGCTTTATCACTTGTTTTAACAGGTTCTTTATAAGATGCTTCATCTACTATTCCCACACCCATATATTTTTTAACTAAATTAACTACTCTATTAGCTTCAGTCATAAGCTCATTAAAATGTTCACTTACATAATACATATCATTTGCTTTGCTTTTAAGCTCATGATCGTATGCAAGTTCACCAAGAACCTCAAACCCAAAATATCTAGCATCACTTTTTAGAGAATGCACAAGTATTGCATAATTAGCCATATCACCAATTTCTTTACAAGCTTTTATTTTTTCTAATTTTCCAGGAACTTCTTGTAAGAAAGTTTCAAGTGTTGCATCATATGTTTCCATATCTCCAAATAATTCTAAAGCCTTTTTAATATTAGCTCCATTGTTAATTAAAATGTTTACATCTTTCATAATCTCACTCCTTGTTTAAGTATTCATTTATAACTCTATTTAATTCATCTTTATTAATTGGTTTAGCTAGATAATCATTAAATCCATCTGCTAAATATTTTTCTCTCATGCCAGTCAAGGCATTTGCTGTTAATGCTATCATAGGAATATCAAACTCTGGTATTTCAACTTTTATCTTTTGTAATGTTTCTACCCCACTCATTTTTGGCATCATATCATCCATTAATATTAAATCATATTTTTTGCCACTTTTCAAGTTATCTATACAAATAAACCCACTTTCAACACATTCTACATTAACACCATAAGTTTGTAATAACCTTTCAGCAACTTTTAGATTTATTTTATTATCATCCACAACTAAAACAGTTTTATTTTTAACTTCAATATGTTCATGAGTTGTATCTATTGCTTCAACTTTTATAGTTGGATTTTTAACAATCCCTTGATCTATTGATACTGTAAACTTAGAACCTTTTCCAAATACACTTTGCACAACTATCTTTCCATTCATCATATCAACAAGTTTCTTAGTTATAGCAAGTCCTAACCCTGTACCTTCAATAGTAATATTATCTTTTAAATCTAATCTTTCAAACTTATTAAATAACTTATTTAAGTTTTCTTGTTTTATTCCTATACCTGTATCTTCAACAGAAATAATTAATCTACATACATCATTTTTTATTACGGAATTAATACTAAATGTAATACTTCCTTCTTTTGTATATTTAACTGCGTTAGTTAAAATGTTTACACAGATTTGTTTTAGTCTTGATGCATCACCATATAACACCTGAGGAATTGATGCATCAATTTTTGTAATAAATTCAATTGGTTTATCTCCAAGCCTACCGCGAGTAAGTGCTATAAGTTCTGTTGTAACTTTTTTAAAGTCATATTCTGTATTAACTATTTCTAACTTACCAGCTTCAATCTTTGATATATCCAAAATACCGTTAACAATTTCCAGCAAATTATCTGATGCCATTACTATATCATTAACTTCTTCTTTAGCACTATCTGGCAAATTCTTATCATCAAGTAACATATTACTAAAACCAACTACTGCATTAAGTGGTGTTCTTATTTCATGAGACATACTTGATAAAAATTCTGTTTTAGCTAAATTTGCTTTTTCTGCAGCATCTTTAGCAACATTTAATTGATTAATTAATTTAATATCAGGATTTTCAATTGTAAAATACATTAAATAACAAATAAAAGTTTCAAGTGAAGTTATAAGTTGTAATCCAGGATATTTTTTTTGAATCATCATAGCAACAAAACCCAATAACATAAATGCAAATATCGGAGTATACTTTTTTTGTCTCACGCTTTTTATATTTCTTAATAAATATAAGGACCAAATTAAAATACATAAAACAGAGTAAATATATACACAATTAACACTTGGGCCATATGAATAAATATATTTATTATCCATATAAAAATCTAATTTCAAAAATAATGCTAAACAAATAAATATTATACTAATTACTAAAATTCTATTAATATATTTTTGAAAAATTTCTTCTGTAACCTTTTTTTGACAACAAATAACCATAACATATAAAGTAAATAATGCCATCCATGCAATTAAATATATTAAATACAATCTAGTGACTAAAAAATTGATAAAGCTATTAACACCAGCATATGTCATTGTTAAAAAACATCCAATATGCAAAAGCAATCCTACAAAACTAACTACAATAATTATTTTAAAAATTATATTTTCATAAGTATTTATTCTTTCTTTACTAAAAACTGTAATTAATAATAATAATCCAAAGAATAAGCATCCTATCGTCATCATCATTCCTGAAGTCATTTTTACACCTCTACTCTACATAATAATTATATCATTTTTAAAACAATAATCAAACAAAAACGATAAATTTTACATTATCGTCTTTGTTTTTTTATATCATATAATCTTCTTGCTCTAACAAAATCGTTTTTACCCATTGCGGTTTGGGGAATATCTTCAGCAAAATAATCACTTGGTACAGCATATTCTGGAAGACTTTTAATACATACTGCTTTTATTTTTTCAAGTATTTCGTCTTCATATTGTAAATAATCATCTTTAATTTGCACTTGAACTACTGGAACCTCTCTATAAGTTTCATCCGGTACTCCAAATACACAACAATTTTCTATTCCTTCAATATTAGCATTTGCAATTAAATTTTCTAATTCGATTGGAAATACTTTCATCCCTCTTTTAATAATTAATCTTTTAATTCTACCCTTTATAAATAAACAACCATCATTATCTACGTAACCTAAATCACCAGTATGAACCCATGTTCCATCAACATAACTTTTTATTAGTTCACTAGTTTCTTCAGGATGATTTAAATATCCATCCATCATTGTTGGACTTTTTAATAAAATTTCTCCAGTTTCATTATAATTTAATTCTTCTTTAGTTTCAGGGTCAATAATTTTTATATTACTTCTTACTAAAGGAATTCCTACACTACCAATTTTATTACATTTATTTGTACAAATGATAACAGCAGATGCCAGTTCAGTCATACCATAACCTTTAATTGGCATAGCTGGACTTCCTAATTCTTTAAATCTATCAATGATATTTTGTTCTTCTTTTTCTAGCATATCAGAACCGCCACATCCCGCGCCATAAAAGTTTCTTACATCACTTGATACAATTCTTTTATCATCTAATAATGTTTGATAATAACTAGGAACTGCATTTGTATGATTTGGATGATATTTATGTAATAAACTTTGAAAATTAGTAGGTTCAAATTTAGGTACTAATATTGTTTCCATCCCAAGTGTTAATGGTAAATGCAATGAGTTACAAGCACCAAAAGCAAATGTTGGAGTAATAATAGCTAAAAACTTTTGACCTGCTTTGGTACCTAAATCATGTCTTTCGTATTGAAATGACATATAGTTAAAATTATCATTAGTAAGTTTAACACCTTTTGGTTCACCAGTTGTTCCACCTGTATAACAAATCATAGCAATATTATTTGGTCTATATTCAAACCTTTTGTTATTTTGAAATTTCATAAAATCTTCAAATGTATAATAATGAGGTTTATTAATTTTAACATCATTTATTTTTTTAATAGTTTTTATCGGAAATGGTAAAGAGTCAAATGGTGATAATAAAACAACATTATCAGCAATATTATTTTCAACAAAATCACTTACCAATTCTTGTGCTCTATCATGCATAAACAATGTTCTTGAATTTGCTTCATGCATTTTATGAATTATACCATCTTTACTAGTTCTTGGGTCAATCATATTTACTGTAATACCCAATTTATTTAATGCATAAATCAAATAAACCACTTCTGGTTGAGATATTATACATAACGAGACAACATCTCCAGATTTTAATCCCATTGCAATTAATTTTTCACTGACTTCGTTTATTTTTTTAAACATTTTTTCAAATGTTATTTTTGTACCAAAGTAGTTTAAAGCTATTTTAGATAAATTGTTAGCATTCTTAAATAATAAATATTCATACAATGTTTTTGATTCATATTTTCCTTTAAATGATTCATCATCAAAATATTTTAACCAAGGTTTATCAATTGATGCAAATCCAGTCATAGGACCACATATTTTTCCTTCTAGCATATTTTTTAAGTATTCATTTCTAATTTGCCACTCTTCTTCAGTAAGAGTTTCTAAATCTTTTCTAAATTCTTCTAATTGATTCATTATTTTCTCCCCTCTAATAGCTTCATTATATCACTTTATCGCTTGTATTAATAGCCAGATATTGACATTTAGTATCATATTTGATACAATAATTGTGGTGAAACTATATGGACTATGATAAAAATTATATTGAGGTTGCTTATAATCCAGAAGAATTAAATGAGATATTTATTAAAGAATTTATAAGTTTTAGAAAAGAAAATAATTTAACACAAGATTTATTTTCCAAATATTCTGGTGTTTCAAGAGAAAAAATCGCAAGAATAGAATGTGGAGCTTGTTCCCCGTCAATTATAAGTTTATTAAAGATCCTTGGACCAATCGGATATACAATTAAAATAGAAAAAGTAAAGAACAAATAACTTACGTTCTTTACTTTTTTATTTTTATATTTCAATTGCTTTACTATTTATAATACTATTCATCTTATCAATAAATTCATTCATAGGTAAAGTAATCGTATCAGTTTTACCAAACACTCTATAACTAATAGTATTATTCTCTATTTCCTTTTCACCTATAATTATTGAAACAGGTACCTTCTTAACTTGAGTATCTCTCATTTTATAAGATAATTTTTCATCTCTTTCATCAAGTTCAACTCTAAAACCTTCTTTATTTAATAATTCATATACTTTTTTAGCATAATCAAGATGTTTTTCATTATTTACAGGTAAAATTTTCATTTGAACTGGAGCTATCCATAATGGGAATAATCCTTTTGTTTCTTCAAGTAAATAAGCTATAAATCTTTCAGATGTTGAAGTAACAGCTCTATGTAGTACTACAGGTCTTACTTTTTTACCCTCTTCATCTATATAAGTTAAATCAAACCTTTCAGGTAGTAAAAAGTCTAATTGACAAGTAGATAAAGTTATATCATGACCTAATGCAGTTTTAATTTGAACATCTAACTTAGGTCCATAGAATGCTGCTTCACCGATATCTTCGTGAAAGTCAATATTTAATTCTTTTAAAACTTCTCTTAACATAGATTCTGCTTTATTCCACATTTCATCATCATCAAAATATTTTTCTTTATCTTCTGGGTCTCTTAAAGATAGCCTAAATGAATCTGCCTTTATTCCTAAATCTTTATATACTTCAAGAATTAAATTAACTACTTTAGCAAATTCTTCTTTAATTTGATCTGGTCTAACAAATAAATGAGCATCATTCATACACATGCATCTTACTCTTTCAAGTCCACATACTGAACCACTTGATTCATATCTAAAGTCATGAGCAAGCTCCCCGATTCTTATTGGCAAATCTCTATACGAATGAATTGAATTTTTATAAATCATCATGTGATGAGGACAGTTCATTGGTCTTAAAACTAATTCTTCATTATCCATTTTCATTACAGGGAACATATTTTCTTTATAATGAGCCCAGTGGCCTGATATTTTATATAATTCAGTAGTTGCCAAAACAGGTGTATAAACATGGTCATAACCTAAAGATAATTCTTTATCTTGAATATAACGTTCAAGTATTCTTTTTACTGTTGCGCCTTTAGGTAACCATAAAGGAAATCCCGACCCAATTATTTCATATGTTGTAAAAATTTCTAAATCCTTACCAAGCTTACGATGATCCCTCAATTTTATTTCTTCAAGTTCTTGTAAATGAGCATTTAATTCTTCTTCAGTTGGAAAGCATACGCCGTAAATTCTTTGAAGCATTTTATTTTTAGCATCGCCTTTCCAATATGCACCAGAAAACTTAATTAATTTAAAATATTTACAATCTTTAACAGTATCAACATGTGGTCCACGACATAAATCTGTAAAATCTCCTTGAGTATAACATGAAATAACCTGTTCACTTTCATCCATACGATTTATTAAATCCAATTTGTACGGGTCATCTTTAAACATTTCTTGAGCTTCTGCTTTTGTTATTTCATGTCTAACTATTCTTTTGCCATCTTTAGCTAGTTTTTTCATTTCTTTACTAATTTTTTCGATATCTTCATCATTAATAACTTTATCTCCTAAGTCAATATCATAGTAAAAACCAGTTTCTACAACAGGTCCTACCCAAAACTTAGCTTCAGGAAATAAATGTTTAACTGCTTGAGCCATCAAATGAGCACAAGAATGATTCAATTTATTTAATCTTTCATCTTCCTTAAAATTTACCATAATTGTTACTCCTCCTTTTAATAAACAACTAAATTTATTATATAATCTTTTATAAAGCTAGTCAATGTATTATTATTTATTTTCATTGTTTTTAATTAAAAAATTTGAATACTCATCAAATATATAATCCGATAAAAATTCTCTATAAGAATTTAAATCATTTCTAATCATTGTTCCAGAAATTGGAACCATATTTCTATCAAAGTCAACGTTTATAGACTGAGCACCTAAAAAAGAAGATACACAATCGCCATATTGAGTACTATGAAAAACATAATCGACTCTATTATTATTTAATTTTTTTTCAATAAATTCATTTTGAATAATTTCACATTCAACACCGTTTTCATATGCATATTTATGTCCATCCGGGCAATTTTTGGCTTGTATAACTTCAACAGTTGGAAATAAAGTTTTAATCCAGTTAGCTCGTATTTCCAACGGAACACATGTATCGCTTGTGTCAAAAATCATAACTATTACCTTATCAGCTTTTTGTAATGCATAATTAATCAGAAATTCATGGCCTTTATGTAATGGTGCAAATCTACCTGGAACTAAACCGACAGTTGGAACATTCAATAAGAAATAATAATTAACGTAGCTATTAAATAAAGAAGAAAATTCACTTATTTTTTCAAAGCAATCGTTAGAATAATTATCATTCATATTTAAATCAATAATTAATTTAACAGATTCTTTTTTTACCAACGTTAAATCAACATCATTATTTAAAAACAAATCAATAGAAATTTTATTTAGATTTAATCCAGTAGCATATTCAATCATTTTTGATAATTTTCCGCCAGGAACTCTGGGTGAAAATTCTATCAAGTATATTTTCTTATCTATTTTGTTATACATTACTTCAGCCATATTAACACTATTACCATTTATATATAATAATGCTAACTGTTCAAGCAAATCATCTATTTTATTTTTTATTTCTTTATTAATGGTATTTAAATTCAATAGGAATTCAGTCCAATAAAAATCTGTAGAAGAATTTTTTAAAGTTTTAATTCCTTCTATCGGAAATGAATAAATCTGCTTATTATAATAAATAAAAGGAACACTAAAAAAAATATTATTCTCTATGACTTCTTCATAAACTACATCATTTGTAAAATTATCAAAATATTTTTCATACATTGATTTTAAATTTTTACAAAAAGCATTATCTAAATCATCAAAATATGATTTTAGTTCATCATCTGAGACTATTTTTTTTACACCAAGACTGGCAAATCCAAAATCTGGTTTTGCAATGCATGATCCAAAATAACATCGTGATTTTTTTACTACATTAATATTATTTTTTTTAAAAGATAAATAAGCATTATATTTTAAATAAAAGTTAAGACACTCTTTGCGAAAAAGAACAGAATCTTGTAAAAATTTTTTATCATACTTTTTTAAATAATATAAAGCTTCTTCATTACAACATAATATTTTATAACTTTTTATGTCATCAACAAATTCTAAATAATTACTTATAATTTTGTAATCAGATTTTCTAAGTCTAACACAAATAGTTTCTCTCTGTTCTTTATTTGGATATATAAATAAATATTTCATTTCAACTCCTAATCAATATGATAAGGCAAATATTTGCTGTTTTTTTGTTTTCTTAAATAACTTCTTACTAAGTTTTCCATAAAATCAGACAAAGAAATATTTGCTTGTTTTAACATCATTGGCATAGCACTTTCACTTGAAAATCCTGGAATTAAATTTCCTTCTAAAAAATAAATTTTATTATTTCCCACTAAAAAATCAAACCTACACATTCCAATTATGTTAAATAATTTAAATAATTCACAAGATAAATCTTCAATATTTTTTTTAAATATAAAATCATCAAAATCGCAATTTGTACTACCATGAATATGTTTCGATTTGTGATCTAAAAAATCAAAATTTGATTTAACATGTATTATAGGAAGCGGAAAAGGATTATTATTTAATTCAATAATTCCACAAGTATATTCATCTCCATCAATAAACTCTTGAATTAAAGCATTATCATCATATTCAAAAATCTTTCTAATTAACTTCAGCAAATTAGCATTATCATTTTTTTTAATTTTCTCTGTAAAATGAGAAGCACCCATTGAATTTGGTTTAACAATCACAAATTCAGTAGAAATACTTTTAATAGATTCTATAATTTTTTCATCACTATCTTCCTTATTAATAAAACATGTTTTTTTATATTGTAATTTCAACCGCACCATTTAATATAATTTTAACAGATAATAAAAATTAGTCAATTATTCTTTTATTTGTTATTGTTTTTCTTATATATTCAGTTTTTTTGTCAATGACACTTTGTGTTCATTTTATCATTGATTAAAAAACTGAATATATTATAATTATCTAACAAATAAAATTAATATTCTAATTCTTTTTCAAACACACTTTTGAATCCATATATTTTTTTAGGCATAAAATTAATTTCAAATACAATGTTATCCAAATAGTATTGCGTTACTGTTTTAAATGAGTAACCTTTGGGAAGGAATCTCCTTACCATTGCATTCATTCTTTCATTTGTCCCTCTTTGAAATGAACAATACGGATCACATTTATATAATTTTACTCCTAGCTTTTTGGCAGCTATTCCTAATGCATTAAATTCTATTCCGTTATCCACTGTTATTGATTTTACTTCTATATCATTTTTGATTATAAAATCATATATTAATTTATTTGTGTAATATTCATTTTTATACTTTGATTTTATTAACCATAACTTTCTTGTACATCTATCTACTATACTTACTATCGAATCATATTCATTCCTTTTACCTATTATAGAGTCTATTTCTAAATGTCCAGCTTCTGTTCTATTTTCAATATACTTAGGTCTTAAACTTATTGGCAACACTGTTTTATTATCTAAATTCCATTTGAAATGTGCCATCATACCCGTTTTTTTACCTTTTCTTTTTTTATAGCATAATTTTTCTTTGCTTAAAAATATTTTTCCTTCATTTATCCAATTATATACCTGTTTAACTGACGGGCATTTTGCAAAAACGTGACTCTTTTTAAACCTATATACACATATTTCTATAGAACAAACTTTTCGATCATAATGATCAAATAAATATTTTATAAATATTTCATATTTTTTGTTTATATCAATTTTTCTTTTTTGATATATATTTGCCTTATATCTTGATATTGTAGAATGACTTATTTTGAGTCTTCTTCCTACTTCTCTCATTGAAAGTCCTTGAGCTAATAAAATGTCAATTTCTACTTTCTTTTTTTCCGTTAATTGTTTATAATTCATATAGGAGCCTCCTTGCCGGGATTTGGCTCCTTTATTATATCAAAAAGCCGCACCCAAGTGGTGCGGTTCAATTTTCAATTTAGGAAAAAGTAAAGAACAAATAACTTACGTTCTTTACTTTTTTAATTTAGCAAATTACACAAAAAGCATTTTTATAAATCTCTTTTTACCTTTTTGTATTAATAATGCATTATCTTCTAACATATCTTCTGTGACAATCATATCTATAGATTTTACTTTTTCTCCATTTATACTTACACCATTTTGTTCAATAAGTCTTTTTGTTTCTGATTTAGTTTCAAAAATTCCAGATAACATTAAAACATCTATAACATTCGAATTATTATTTAATACATCTTTTGATAATTCAATTGTATCAGTATTTTGAGAGTTTCCCTTATTACTAAATATTTCTTCACTTGCTTGTTGTACTTTTAATGCTTCTTCTTCACCATGAACTAATTTTGTAACTTCAAATGCCATTATTTTCTTAGCATTTCTTATATCCTCTTTACACATTCTTTTAATATCTTCTATTTCATAATCACTAAAGAATGATAGTAATCTTTCAACATCTTCATCATATGAATTCATAAACATTTGGTAAAAATCATATACAGTTGTTTTTTCTCTTGAAATCCATAGTGTACCAGATGCTGTTTTGCCCATTTTTTCTCCATCAGCTTTAATTAATAATGGACACGTTAATGCTTGTAAACCTCTATCTTCTTTACCATTTGCAAAATCTATCTTTCTTGCTAAATCTGCTCCAGCAACCATATTTGCCCATTGGTCAGAACCTCCGATTTCAAGTACACATTTATATGCTTCATTTAAATGTACAAAATCAAATGCTTGCATTAACATATAACCCATTTCTAGGAATGTTAGACCACCTTCTTCAAGTCTGTTTTTGTAACAATCAGTTGCTAACATTTTATTGACATTAAAATGAACACCAATATTTCTCATAAAATCAATATAAGATTGTGGATTAATCCATTCAGAATTATCCAAAATTAATGCTGGATTATCACCATCAACATCAACAAATCTTTTAACAAGTTCTTTTACTTCTGCCTTATTATGTTCAACTTGTTCTTTAGTTAACATTTTTCGCATATCTTTTTTTCCAGATGGGTCACCAATTAAAGCAGTTGCTCCACCAATTAATATAATTGGATGATGTCCTAATTTTTGTAATCTTCTAACCATTGTTAACGCGAAGAAATGGCCTATGTGTAAACTATCTGCAGTTGGATCAATACCTAAATAGAATGTTTTGGGTTCATCACTATTTAGCATCTCCTTAATTTTTTCTTCATTTGTGGCTTGATAAACATATCCTCTTTCTTTTAACATTTCAAATACTTTTCTCATAATCTCACTCCTCCTAATAAAAAAGCGAACTATTTCTATCCATAAGGACGAAATAATTCGCGGTACCACCTTAATTCATAGTAATATTTACTATGCACTTTAAATTATAACGGTTATAACCGATTGAACTAAAAAACTGTAATTCATTTTTATAATTGTATCAATTTTCACCAAACATTGACTCTCTAAAACTAATTTATAAAATCTACTAAATGTTTTTTTCAACATTCAATAATTCACACATATCTAAATCATATCATAAAGATTTACATTTGGCAAGTATTACTCGCAAATAGAAACATAAACTAAAATGTCTTCTCTTTCTCCCATTTTATTTATAACTCTAGACTTCAAAGTTGTTTCATAAACCATTCCTGCTTTTTCCATAACTCTTCCACTAGCTTTATTTGAAACAAAGTGTTCAGCAGTTACAACCGGAAAGCCTTCCTCATGTAAATATTCAATTACTTTTCTTAATGCTTCAGAAGCATAACCTTTTCCCCAATGTTTAGACCCATAACAATAACCAACTTCAGCAGTCATATATTGAATATTTTTAGATATAACATCAATCATACCAATTATTTCATTTGTTTCTTTAAGTGTTACAAGCCATCTATAACAATAATCATTGTTATAATCTTCTACCCAGTATTTTGTTAATTTCCTAGTGTCTTCTGGGTTTTTATGAGCATTCCAAGTTACATACTTCGTAACGTTCTCATCACTTGTCCAACAATTATAAATTGCTTCATAATCAAACATTTCTATTTTTCTCAAAATAAGTCTTTCTGTTTCTAATTTAATCGTATTTTTATTCATTATGTTCTCCTTATTATAAATATAAGATTAATGATTTTCTGGGAATTCAATTGCAACTTTTAAACCATTAACATATAAAACCAAGTTAATTAACACAAACTTACAAGCATATATATTTTGACATATAACTGGATACTAACCTCTTATTTACTTATAAAATATTTAAATTGAATCATAAATACTTTTAAAAATTTCATCATATTGCTTTTTTAATTCACAATCTAATCTATTGTATTTATTAAAAATCATTTCTTTTACTAGATTTCTCCCATCAACATACGAAAGCTTTAACTCATTAAATGATATAAAGAAAAAAACGGTTATATTATTAAACATAGACAAAATATCAGCATTTCTAACACACCATTCTTCTTTAGATAAACAAACATTATCTAAATCACCACCATGATGTAAAATACATTTTTTAACCAATTCAATACTATCTTTATCATAACTCATTTTTATTAGCAAATCCTCAGCAATACGAGCGCCAACGATATTATGAGATTCATCTTCATCTTCTTTTAAAACTTTAGCAATATCGTGCAAAATAGCACTAATTTCAACTATTTCAACATTTGCTCCATTTTTCAATGCCAAATTTTTGGCAATATCTACCACAAATTTGACATGACTATCCCAATAATTATATCCAAACTTTTCATCATATTCTTTGGCTTTTCGAATAAAATATTCTTTTATATCATTAGTTACCATAATCTTCACCACCTAAAATTAAATATTTTTTTAAAAACTGATATTTACTTTTTAAGTCATCTTGCATTCTATCTCTGACATTTCCTTTTTTTTATATCCCAATAAGCTGTAAGTCCAAAAGAATCTACTTTATCCATACAAAAAGTTCTTATCTGAGTTTGTACCAATCTATCTTCTGGACCAAACACAATTGTATGTAAACTTTGATACATATTTGTTTTAGGATTACAAATAAAATCTTTAAATTTATCATTTATTGGATGATACTTACTATGAATTAGACCTAAAACTTTATAACATTCATCAACTTCTTCTACCATAATTTTTAAGGCTAATAAATCATGAATATCACACAACTTTTGACCTGCAGCTATTTTTTTATAAATACCATAAATATTTTTTGTCCTAACTTTTATCTCATTTGGTACTTCTTTATTTTCTAATAATTCTTTAATGCTCTCCTTCAAATAAATTTAGTCAATATTTTACTCTTATTTTTACTAAAGTCAATATATTTTTGCAAAATTTGGTTATGATATTGAAAAAAGCATAAGTTTTCTATTTTTGTAGTACTAAAGCAAGCTCTAATGCTAATAGCAATACTTCTTTCTTTTTATCTATATTTACTAATCCATTTAAACTTCTTTTATCCCAAACAGTTCCATCTAAATTATCTCCAGCATAATAGAAAGTAAAGTATTTCATATTTAGTTTTTTACAAACTGCTGCAATAACTGCGCCTTCCATTTCTACACAAACTACTCCATTATCTTTATAATATTTAATCTTATCTTTAGTTTCTCTATAAAAAGCATCTGTAGTCCATGTAGCACCTTTTGTATAATCAAAATCAAACTTTCCTAATATATCAATAAATTCTTCTTTATAATCAGGATTTATTTCTATTGTTTCACTTTCTGGAACATAATGATAACTTGTCCCTTCATCTCTATATCCAAGCGTTGGAATAATGATACTACAGTCTTCAATATTTGCATCAAGTACTCCACAATTACCGAAGATAATAACTTTTTCTACCCCAGCAGCATACAACTCTTCAATATCACCAGCTATCCATGGACCACTTACACCCGCCATAAAGAATGTTATTTCCACATCTTTATACTTAATTATATAAACATTCCTATCCATATTAGCACATGATATATACCCTACTTCTAAAGAACTAAACTTTTCTATTGCATCGTCAAATAAATGCCTTGAAAAAACACCAACAGCTACTTTAGGTAACTTTATATTTTCATCTTGATTTTCTCTATATTTTATTCCATGAGGTCTAATAAAACCTTCTTCATCACTATATCTAATCATATTTTATCTCCTTTCGTAATTTTATATCTACCACTCTTTATATTTCCTTCTTTAATAAATTAAAAACAAACATCATATCCTTATAAATCATTTTATTCATTGGATTATCATTTATAGTTTCATTTAATACCTTTTCAAAGTCACTTATAAAAACATATTTTAACTTGAAATTATTCTTCTTTTCCCACTCATCAAAATTCGTATTATTTAAATTAACTTTCTTATCAGTTACAACATAATAATAACTAAATTTAGTTAATCTATTATTATCTTTTCTAGGATAGTTTTTATTTAAGTATTCTATTGTACATATCTGTTTTATTATTTCATTATCATTTAATAAAATACCTGTCTCTTCTAATATTTCTCTTTTTAATCCTTCAATCAACGTTTCATTATCTTCTAAAAAGCCACCAGGAAACTGATACGTATTATTACAAACCCCTAATAAAATTTCATTATTAGAATTAATTATAATTGCTCTAGGTCTATAAACAAATTCATTTATATCTTTTAGTTCAAGATTATTTTTATTTATAACCAGCTTTTTCATATTAATTCTCCAATCTTATTTATCTTTTATATAAAATTCTATTTCACTAACTAAATCATTATTTTTTTCTACTTTAATTGTTTGTATACCTAATACATTTGCACCATTTATATTTTTTATATTATCATCCAAAAATAATAATTCATTTGCATTTATTTTATATTTATCTAATATAAACTCATAAAAATCTAAATTGGGTTTTATTCTGTTTATCTCAGCAGATATAATTAAATCATCTAAATAGTTTATATCAAAATGACTATTAATAAATTCTTTTACAAAGGATACATGATTAGTTGCAATAACAACTTTTACCTTACTATTTATTTCTTTTATCTTTTTAAATAAATCTTTATCATTAACTTTATATAATTTATTAATTAAAACCTTTGTAATATTTACTATATTTTTTTCATTACAAACAATTTCTTTAGCTTTCTTAAGATAATCCTCATCGCTTAAATTAGGTCCAAATAATCTTTCTAATTTTTCTTCTTCATTCGATAAAACAATATCTTTTTCATTAACCAAAACTCCCACTAAATCAAACGCAATAACTTTAATCATAGTTAATTTTCTTTTAAGAATTCTGCAAGTTCTTTATAACCATCAGTATTCCAAACATGACATCTTTCATCATCATTATAGTTCCCCATTGTTTTATCATATCCTTCTGGAATAAAGATAAAATCCCAACTCCAGCCAAAGGTTCCTGATTTTTCTTTTGCAATTGTACCTTTTGTAATTGATTTAAATACTATCGGACTTTTTCCATATTCACAATAAGCAAAAGCTTCAATAAAACAAGCATTTCTATTTTCTACATTTTCCAGAAGTTTAAGAAGTCCATCTTCACCAATTCTTTCATCAACATAATGAGTATAAGGACCAGGAAAACCCCCTAAAGCCTCAACAAATAAACCAGTATCATTTTTTAAAACATTACATTTTAATTTATCACTAGCTTCTTTGGCAGAATGCATTGCAATTTCTTCAACACTATCTGCTTGAATTTCAGTTGTATCCATTTTAACATGATCCACTTTAATCCCTAAAGGTTCCAATATTTGTTTGGCACTTAAAATTTTTGACCAATTCCCTGTTACAAAAGTTATTTTCTTCATTTAAATCATCTCCTTACCTATGATTGTATCAAACTTTTGAGTAAAAATCATTAATTAATTTTTTTTTCATAATAATTTACTACTACTATTTCACCATCAGCATATCTACAATAACCAGTTTTAATATATTTAGTAAATCCCCAATTAAAGTATATTTGTATATTTCTAACCTCTTTTGGCTCAACTCCTAGAGTTAAAGCCTTAAAGCCTTTACTCTTTAAATCATTTTCCATAAACTTATATAGTTTAGAAAAATATCCCTGATTTTCATATTCTTTATTTGTTCTAAATGCTGACAAATAAGCTTTACCATTATCAACCAAATCATCTTTATTTTCCATACAAGTATCTTTACTAGATACAATCGCAGTGGCCTCAGTAATAATTTTTCCATCAAGTATTCCCATATAAACAATTCTAGTATCCATATTACTTAAAGAATGTTCTTTATATATTTTCCATTCTTCAGAATAATTATGTTTTTTTATTTCTTCGTCCCATTTTTCTATAATTTGATCCATACTTGCTACAACACATTTATAATTCATATTTATTTCTCCAATTTTTTAATTAAGGCTGTATTACTACCTCTTTCATTTATATACTGATCTACAACTTTAAAGTCACATTTTAACATATTGTTTAACGAATATACATTATCAGAACATACTTTTGTAAATATATATTTTTTATTAATACTTCTACAATAATTTACTAAAACATTCATCATTTCTCTTTGAAGTCCATGTCCCACATAATCTGGACTTACCATTATTGGTCCTAAAGAACCAACAAAATTCTCTTCTAAATCAACATTATGTTTTAACAAAATCTTCTTTTCTATTGGCATATAAAACATTGAACAAACTAAATTCTTATTATCATAATATAACCAGATTTTTCCTCCAGTAAGTAATATTTCTTCAATCTCTTCTTTTGTAAATGTTCCAAGCCATTCTGGATGAATCATATTATCTCTTACATATTTATATAATTTTAAATAATCATCTAAATTCATTTTTTCATTTTCACATTTATAATTTTTTAACATTTTACACCTCATATTTTCTTATTTACATAATCATCATAATTCCCATAATATATATTAATATTGCCGTTGTTAAGTTCAAATATTTTATCAGCAAACTTATTAATAAAATATCTATCATGGCTTACAAAAAGCAATGTTCCAGAAAAATTTTTCAACGCATTTTCAAATGCTTCTTTAGTATCAATATCTATATGATTAGTTGGTTCATCTAATATTAAAGTATTAACTTTATTCTGAAGTAATTCCGCTAATTTCACTTTCATTCTTTCTCCACCAGATAAACTACCAACCCTCTTTTTTATATCATCATTGTAAAACTGAAAACCAACAAGAATCTGTCTAGCCATCTGCTCTGGTAAACCAGTAGACAATCTAAAATAATCTAATAAACTTTGTTTATCATCCTTAAAACTAATTATTTGTGATATATATCCAATCTTAACACTTGGGCCTATATTTATAATACCAGTATAATTCAAATTATTTATACCTATTATTGATTTAACTAATGTTGATTTACCGCATCCATTTTCACCAATTAGTGCAATATGTTCACCTGCAAATACATCTAAAGTTATGTTTTGAATTAAATCTTTTCCATTAGGCAAATTAACACTAAAATTTCGTAAACTAATAATTCTGTTACTTGTTTTATTATCCTTAAAAAAATTAATATTAGCTTTATTTCTTTTAACAGGTCTTATTATAGCATTACTTTTAATTCTATTAATTCTAGTTTCTAAAGCACGTGCTCTAGCTGTTAATGTAGAACTATTCGTAGCCATACCTCTTTCAGCAAACCATTTCATTTCAGTTTCTAATCTTTTAATTAGTAATTGCTCCTCTTTATAATTAGTCATTTGTTTTTCAAAAAGTCTTTCCTTCTCTTCTAAAAAGCCAGTATAATTAGTTGAATATATTTTCCCACAACTAGATTCTAAATCAAGTATCTTATCACACATCTTATCTAAAAAATATCTATCATGAGAAACAATAACAATAGCTCCCTTAAAATTTTCAATATAATTTTCTAACCATTCAATTCTTTCAATATCTAAATGATTAGTTGGTTCATCAAGTAATAACAAATCGGGTTTTATAATTAACGTCTTTGCAAGTTGAACCAAAGTCTTTTCTCCACCAGACAATTCATTAAAAGATCTATCCAATATTGTACTATCTAGTTTTAAACCGGCAATTACAGTATTAATATTAGCATCAATTTCATAACCACCAAGATTGGAATATCTATCAATTAAAGAACAATATTTATTTATAATTTTTTGATTATCTGTATTTTTATTCATTTTATCTTCTAGTTTCTTAATACTTTTTTCTAATTCATTTAATTCACAGAAAGATTCTTTTAATATTTCGTAAACACATCTATTATCATCAATACTAGCACCAGTTTGGTCTAAATAAGCAAGCTTTGCTCCTTTTTTGATACTAACTTGTCCTTTATCAGGTTTAATAATTCCAGCAATAATTTTTAATAATGTTGATTTACCACACCCATTTGGCCCTACTATAGAAATTGATTCGCCTTCATTTAAAGAAAATGAAACATTATTAAATAATTTATTAAAACCAAAATCAATAGTTAAATTATCGACATTTAAAATCTGCATTACATTTCACCTCACTTCATTTTTCTAAGAAAATCTAAGATAATATATTTTAAATTATACTATAGTAATTTTTCTATCATATTTTCTTTATATCTATTAAACCTCTTGTATGATATCCTTCAGATTCATAAAACTTAATAGCATTTTTATTATAAGCAAACACTTCAATTGAAATATACTCACATCCAATACTTTTAAAGTATTCTTCCATTACTTGCATTAACTTTTTACCTATACCTTTACCTCTTACATTTTTAGATACAACAAGTTCGGTTACTACTCCACATTTTGGACATTTATAATCTAAATAATCATATTCATCATATTTTCTAACCGCTCCCATTATTAAGCCGACTACTTTTTCATCTTCAATAGCTAAAAAACATTTACCATTATTTTCATTTACTTCTTCTAAATCTATTAATGCCATTTTATCTCTATATTCTGGATGCAACTGGTCTAACTCATCAACATCAATACTTAAAATATATTCTTCTAACTCTACTAATAAATTTTTTACATCATTAAGATATTTTTCTTCATATTCTATTATTTTCATATTACCTCCATATTTAAACTATTTACATATTTATTAAAATCTTTAAAAGACAACCCACTTTCTATATTATAAATTTCTGTTAAAGGTCTAGGAATACCTTCAGAAAGTTCAACATAATACTTATTTATCTTTTCTTTTGCAACATCTTCACTTTCATACTCATATATTCCAATATTATACCAATTTGCATGTTCTATATGATAAACTTTATTATTAATAAAACATAATATAAAAGCATGCATGTATTCTTCTTTATCTAATTCATTAAAGTCATCTGGTTCATAAATTCTTGTTACAAACATTTTATTAGTTACATTAATTTTATCTAATAAATAGTGCATCAAATTAACTTGTTCAATACAAGTTCCAATTCCATGAGATAAGATATCATCAATAGTCATAGTTCTATATAACTTTCTAAAGTTCTTCATATTACCAATATGCACTTCACCATTTATATCTATCCATCCATATCTAATATTATCTTTCATAAAATCTATTACATCATAAATATTATTTACTTTTGTTATATCAGGTAATACTTTACTTGTATTTATTCTTACAATAGCTCCATCAACATCATTATCAAATTTTTTCCATTTTGTTTCTTTGTAAATTTCAAACCCTAAACCCAAAAATAATTCTAAAGTATGTTCTCTTTCTTTTTCAAAAGTATCATATAAATATTTTATTCCATTTTTATTTGCTTCACGAACTAATAACCTTAACGCATCTTTTGCATATCCTTTACTTCTGTATTTAGATTCTATCAAAATTCCACATTCATAAATATCATCTATTTCATTATAATGATAATTTACATATCCAATATACTCATTAATATCACAATCTTTTATATAAGCAAAATATCTTTTATCATCAATTAATATCTTAAACCAATTTTCTTTATTAAACTCTATACAACCAGTTTTATAATCATAACCATTATATGTTACTTCATAACCGGCATTATAGCTCATTGTTTTCGCATCACTTTCTAATTTTTCTTTATAAGAATATTCATTCTTCTTAGGAATCACTAACATAATATTTTTCATTTATACTCTATCATAACCCCACCAATCAGGGATTAATTCCTCCAACTTAACAATTTTTTTAGTTTTTTCATTCATTAGTATTTCTATATTTTTACTATTTTTAGAAAGTTGCATTAAATATTCTCGACATGCTCCACAAGGAGATCCTACTTCACCACGTGAATCAATACAAACCAATTTTAAAATTTCTTTTTCGCCATTTGTTATCATATTAGCAATAGCATTTCTCTCAGCACACATTCCAAGTGAACAAGAGGTATCAATACATACTCCAGTATAAATATGATGGTTTTTAGTAAGAATTGCGGCTCCAACACCTCCAGCACTAATCATTTTCGAAACTTCTCTACCATTTCTTACATTTTTAGCTTTTTCATATAATTCATCCCAAATAGTATTTTCACTATATAAATATTCAATATGAATTGCATAAACCCCAAAATTTTTTATTGCTTCTTCATATCCATCCAACTTATAGACATTTTTAATTGCTTCATTATAATCATCTGTACTAGATGTTGTATATTTAGTTCCTTCTAAAGTAAATAATTCTTCAAGACTCTTATAATAATTTACTTCTTTTACTTCTGCATAAAAAGCTCCTAAATTATTACTAGTAAACTCTATTATATCATTTGAAACAATTTCGCTATAATTTATTTTCCCCTTTTTATTTGCTCTAATTTCCACTCTTTTAGTTTTATTTTTGATAGCTAGAGCTGCCCTATCATTAATATTTAATTTGTATACCATTTCTCCTCCAATTTCAAAAAAAATTCTGCTCAATGCAGAACTTTCTCAAAAATGAAATGATATTTAAATATATTTTAAATAGCCCAAAGTGTGATTAATTCTTCATTACAATTTATATTTATTTGTAAATTCTTCATCTTAATCACACTCCTTTCATTGAATAACTTACAATAACAATATATTATATATTATTTACTGTGTCAATATTTTTTCAATGTTTATTTAATATTTTTTTCAAGAATCATAGTTTTTACACTCATTCCCATTCCTTCATAAAACTTAATAGCATTTTCATTAAATGCCCACACATTAAGTTCAACTGAAGAGCAATTATTATATTTTGCTATTTTTTCCATTTCAAGCATTAAAATTTTCCCAATACCTTTTTTTCTATAATTTTGATCAACTACTAAGGCATCAATAAATAATACTTTTCTGTAATTTGTATAACTATTTTCTAATTTTTCCTTAATTAAATACTTTACAACTCCTACAACTGTATTATTAATTTCTACTACTATTATATTGTTTATATTTTGATTAAATTCTTCTTTGTCAAAAATTTCACTATCTTTATGTATTTCACTTCTTTTATTGTGATGTAAATCTTGAACACTTTGCATAAGTTTTTGTACATAAATATAATCATTAACACTAGCTTTTCTTATTTGCAACATTTCTCTCATTTATACTCCTTTTTAAATTTCAAACTCCAATACTTCACCATTTTTAGGAAAAAAAGATAAAAAGTCAGTTTTTTCATCATATCCAATAATATTAAAATATAAAGCTTTAATAAATGCTCCATGAGATACAATTAAAATATTTTTATTATCATAAGTTTTATTCACATAGTCTAAAAAATTTTTAGCTCTTTTTAAAACTTCTTTAATGGTTTCTATACCATATTCATCGTAATCAAGTTCATAATCCCAACTGTTTTTGGTAGCCTCATGATTAAAAAGTTTTCCTTCAAGGGTCCCAAAACCACGCTCAACTATTCTATCATCAATTATTAAATTAATTTTGTTATCTGTAATAATTTTGGCAGTTTCTAATGCTCTATTTAATGGAGATACTATGCAAATATCTATATTATTTGTATCAATTTTATCTCGTAAAGCTTTTGCTTGATTAACGCCATCTTCATTTAAAGAAATATTTGTTTTCCCTTGACATCGACCTTCTTTATTCCAATTTGTTTGTCCATGTCTTACTAAATAAACTTTATTCACATATCCTCCCTATTTAAAGATTTGTTTTGCTAGTATTATCTATAAGTTTTTCTACTAATTCATCTACAGAATTAATTTCTAAACATCTATTATCACTAAACTTAATAGTGGTATATTCATCTACTTTTACGACTTTTAGCCCAGCATATAAAGCTGATACAATTCCTCTTTTTGAATCTTCAATTGCAATTGTTTCAAAAGCATTTTTTTCTAATGTTTTTAATGCTTTTAAATATGCTTCACTATTTGGTTTTAAATTTATTACATCTTCTCTAGCAATAATACAAGAAAATAAATCATCTATTTTTAACGTTTTGATTAGTATATTAAGATAAATTCTTTTACATGTTGTAACTAATCCAATTGTATATCCTTTTTTCTTTAATATTTTTAAATCTTCAAACTTTTTTACTACTTCATCTGATTTAACTAAATTTGAAAATTTTTGTTTATAACAAGAATAAACTTTATCCATAATCTCTTCGCTAGTTACATTTTTAATACTATCATAAGAAATTCTTAATGTATCAAGCAATGTGGCATTTTTATCAAGCTCGCATTTTTTATATAAATTTTCATTAATGATAATCGAATAATTGTGAAATAAGATATCATAAAAAGCTTTATAAAACTCTTTTTCTGTATTTATTAAGGTTCCATCTAAATCAAAAAGTAATGTATTTATTTTTTTTAAATCAATCATTTTCTAAAACTTCTTTTAACATCAATTCAGCTTTTTTTACAAAGAAATTACTTTCATCAATAGGTAAATTATAACTTAATAAATCACTCTTCATTTCATCTACACTTTTTCCATTATTTTCATCAGATTCCATTTCAATAAATATATATTTATCATTTACAAGTTGTACAGCCAATTTATTTTTTCCATTTGTATAAACAATACAATCATCATTAATATCAAACATTCTCTTATAATGGATAGTTTTCATAAATTTAACTGCCATTTCAACATCTGTAATTGGGCATTTTACTTTACCTTGTTCTAATATATCTCCATTAGTATCATACTTTTTATATTTATATAATAATTCCATTTCAAATCCAATGACATTTCTTACTAAAATACAATTTTTTAAAATCTCTAAATAGCTCATTTTAGAAATATCTATTCTTTCATCTAACATATACACATCATTTAAAATATACTCTTCATCAATTTGAAATCCCTTTTCTTTTAATTCTTTTTGTAGTGTTTCATAATCACTTTTTACTAATACAGTAATTTCAGTTTCCATTTGCATAATTATTATTTCCTCCCATATTCTTCTAAAGCAATAATCATATCTTTTGATATTATTTCATTATCTTTATGATTTGGAATATTTTCTTTTATAATATCAATTGCATTATTTAAATCAATATTTATTAATTCAAAATGTTTATTTATTTCACTTTCAGTATAATTAACATTTTTTAAATCTGGTAATTTGTTAGTTTCAACGGCATAATAATAAATATCACTTTCTCTATTTTCTCCCTTATTTGGATAATCTTTATTTAAATAAATTATTTTTAAAAATGGATCATTTATTGCTTCATTATCTAACTCTATACCGGTTTCTTCTTTTACTTCTCTTTTTAAAGTATCAATTAATTTTTCATTATCTTCTTTATGTCCCCCGATAAACATAAAACATCCATCTTCATTCCCAATTAATAACTTACCATTATTTATCAATAATACTTTTATTCTTACGCTTATACTCGTTATATCACTTAAATTAATATTATCATTATTATATATTATTTCTTTCATTATTTTATCAGCTCCTTAATTAATTTTGATTATATTTTCTTTATCTATTTTAAAAGAATCACCAATAAATTCAATTTGTTTATCATCTATTTTTATAAATGAATTATTTGGTAAAGCAATTAAAGATTTTAATCTACTTACCATTTTTACTTCTTCTACAAAATATTCATTAGTTATATCAAAATGAGGATATACATTAATATCTGTTAAGCCAAGACCATCATACATTTCTACTTTTTTACTATAATCATTAAAATAGATTGCTTCTTTACTCAAGTTTATAGCTCCGGCACTTACTCCAATTACAACTTTTGCTTTATTAATTATATTTTTTAGATTAATTTTATTTATAATTTCAATTTGATTGGATTACCTCCCATTAAAAAGATTGCATCATAACACTTTAATCCACCATCTAAACTAGCTAAATGTTTTTCTTTAAAGATAATATCAATATTTTCAAACCAACCAATTATTTTATCTTTATAAATAATATATTTTTCTTTATCATAATCTCCAGGAACAAATAAGATACTTTTACAAGTTTTTAAATCTATACTTAAATATTTAATCTGTTGTTCATTAAAACCATTAACTTTATCAACATTACTAAACAAATACTTTATCATTTATAGATTCCCACTTTTCCAAATAATTCTATTTCATTATTTTCTCTATTTAAAATTAATGCCCCATCATTATATATTGCATAAAGAGTTTTATTTTTTTCTTTAGCTATTTTTTCTAAAAAATTCAAATATAATCTATTATTTATAGTATGAACATCTATGTAAAATGAATCATTTAAAACACCAAAACCATCATACCAAGCAAAATATTTATAATAATTATTTCTAGCAGTTATAAAATATCTTTTAAAATGCAAGCAAGCACCAGCAGATTCTCCGATTATTATTCCTTTAAAATGTTTTATTTCATAAAGTATTTCAGTTTCTTGAACTACCTTACTAAAAAACATTTCAGGATTACCACCAGGTAAAACTAATAAATCTGCATTATTTATTATGTTTTTAAAGTTAGAAGTATCTTTTTCATAACAATTTAAAATAGTTATATTTTCTTTTTGTATGCCCAATTCTAATAAAGAATTTATATATTTATTATACTTCTTTTCTCCTTCTTTAAAATATTCATTTACTAACCTATCATAATCAAGTTCAGTTGGAAAAGCCCATGGCATAACTATAACTTTCATATTTTCATTTACTATTTTCTTTAATCTATCCTTTATTAAAGGAAAAACAAATTCAATCTTACTTAATAATACACTATACATATAATCACCTTTACTTTACCTAAAGTATACAATAAAACTAAAATATTGCCAAGACTTTTATTTTGTAACTATAATTAATTCATGCAAAGCTCTAGTCATTGCAACATAAAGAAGTTTCATATCAAGCATATTATTTCTATCAAAATCCATATCTATAACTATACAACAGTCAAACTCTAAGCCTTTAGATAAATAACTTGTAATAACACTTACTCCAGAAACATTTATATCTTCAACATACTTTTCAATAGATTTTTTGCTTTTACAAATAACAGCAATATTGCTATATCCACTCTTCTTCAAAGTATCTATTTTTTCAAGTAAATTAATTATATTATATTTAATAAACGATACTTCAGGTCCATGTCTTAAAAACGATTGGGCCATTCCAAATCCATACATACCAGATACCTTATTAGCAGCAGCCATAATTTCACATGTTGTACGATAACTTTTATCAAGGAACAAAATATTAATGTCATCATTATAAATAATACTTTTAACATCTTCCCAGTTATCAATTGACTGATAAGAATAAATAGATTGTGCTAAATCTCCGAATATACTAAATGTAGCATTTTTAAATAATTTCTTTATTACAAAATAATGAAATAAACTAAAGTCCTGAGCCTCATCTAATACAACATGAATATATTTATCATTACCTTTATAGCCATAAAATCTCAAATTAATATATACTAAAGCTGCTAGATCCTCATAACCTAAAGTTTTCTTATTTATTTTTTTTATATCCTCTTCTTTATTTAGCGGATAATCACTATATTTATCAAAAACATTAATAAAATTACGATATATTGCAAGAGGCTTTAAAGTATAATCTTTAAAGTAATCTTTTAATAAACTATCAATATTTTTTATCTTTTTATTAAATTCTTCAGTTACATCTAATATTTCTTTTTTTCTTTTTTCATCATTACTTGTTAAATATTCTTCTCTATAAATATTCCAATAATTATTCTTTATGACATCTTCATGTTTTTTAATATAGCTTTTTGCATATTTTATAAATTCATTTATTCTTTCTACAATTCCTAAAGATTTTTTATTAATAAATTTCTCTATTACGTCTTCTTTAAAAAGAGTATAATTCATAAGTTTAATTGGACCATGAACAATACTTTCTTCTAAATCATTAATATATTCGTCCACAATATCTTTATATAACAAAGAAGACTTAAATTTAATAATACTTATATCCATTCCATCTAAAACATTTTCTAATACTTCAGATTGATCTATTATATTTATTTTTTCTTTTAAATAATTCTTTACAATATCTAAAAAAGTATATTGACTGACATTAAATACATCTAAGTCCGGTAAAACACTAGAAATATATTTCATAAAATAACTATTAGGTCCAATTACCAAAAAAGCATCCTCATTAAATCTTTTTTGTTCATTATAAACCAAGTATGCAATTCGATGTAATGCAACAGTTGTCTTACCTGAACCAGCAGCTCCTTGAATAATATTATTTTCATTTAATGGCTTTCTAATTATGGCATTTTGTTCACTTTGAATAGTTGAAACAATATTTTTTAATCTTTTATCAATATTATTTTCTAAAAATGGTTTTAATAATTCATCATTTGATATCGTATTAACATCTTGAAAATTTATTAGTTTTCCTTTTTCAATTGTATATTGTCTTTTTAAATTTAAAATACCTTTTTCTAATCCTGCTGGTGAAGTAAATTGAGCCTCTCCAACATCAGAATCATAATAAAGAGTGGAAATCGGAGCTCTCCAGTCCACAGTTATGGCATTACCATCCTCATCAAGAACCCCGACTTTACTAATATAACAAATCAAATTTTCATCATTACTATTATGAAAATCAATTCTTCCAAAAAATGGATTATTAATAGTTTTCTTTAACATCGTTAATTTATTATTATATTGATCAATTAGTGATGAATATAACAAAGGATTTTTCTTATGTTCTTTAATTGCATTTTGAATCTTTATTTCATATTCGTGTGTTAAATCTTTAAAAGTACTTTTAATTTCTTCCAACTTTCTTACTTCATTATCAAATTCCATTAACTACCAGCTCCTTCATAATTTTTAATACATTTTTTAAATAATAAAACTGCTAATACAAAAATTATCAAAGTATATAATGGACTTATTAAAAACCAAATATTATTACTTTTTCCTAAAATAAATTTTAAAGGATAAAAATTTACACAAGCCAGAGGCACTAAAAATGTAAATAATAACAAAACTTCTTTTTTAAACATATCCATTGGATATTGACCAAATTCTTTACTACCATCAGTAAATATATTCATAAACTCCAAACCTTCAATAGTTTTAAAACAAAAGCAAGCCGAAAATATAAAAATTGATGTATAAATTAAAGCACTAAATAAAAGTAAACTAAACATATAAAGATATCCTAGAATACTTATGTTATAATCTAAATTTACAACCCCAATAATAAACAAAATTAAGCTTGCAATCACTCTACTTATTTTAGTAAATTCTAAATTACTTCCAAACACTGACATAAATATACTTCGTGGTCTAATTAATAATATATCTAAAGTACCATTTTTAATTAATTCTGAAAATTTATCAAAACCTCTGGCAAAAGTTTCTGCAAGACTAAAGCCAAATTGAACTATAGCAATTGCTATAATAACCTCATAAATATTATAGTTATTTAAAAATTTAAATTTATCCATCAAAATTACAACTGTAAAAGAACTTAAGCTAACTGTTACAAGCTGTGAAATCAAAGTCATAATAAATGAAGACTTATATTCAAGCTCACTTTTTAAATACATTGAAATATATTTTAATACTAATTTCATATTAACCTCCTTGTATAAATACCTTTCTTAAAGATTTTTTTACGATTAAGTTTCCTATAAAAACTAATATTAATATCCAAATTAATTGTATAAAAATTGAATAGCTTCCTTCAAGAATACCAATATTTCCAGAATAAATTCTATATGGTAAATCACTTATAAATCTAAATGGCAAAAAGTAAGTACTTTTTTGTATAAATGCAGGTAACATTACAACAGGTACTAAACTTCCAGCTAGAAAATCCATTATCGTAGTTAATATACTTCCTATTCCAGATGCATTGTAGGTATAAAAACCAATAGTATAAATAAGTAAATTTAATGCTGAAACTAAGAAAATGCCTAAAATAAATGTAATAATAAATAAGAAAAAACTTGCAAAACTATATGGCAAAGGTAAATTATAAGGTTCTGGTAAAAGAAAAGCTAAAATCATAACTGGCAAAAACTTTAAAATACCATTTGATACCCTTTTAGTAATTACTTTTACATACCACCAATAATAAAGATTATATGGTCTTACAATTTCATACGCAACACTACCATTTTTTATAGCATCTGTTATTTCTGGAAAAGCAAATCTAACTCCTAGAAATGATAAAAATGCTTGATAAAGCCAAAGATAAGCTACAGTTTCCTTTAAACTTATTCCCACATTAACACCTGAAGAAAAAAATGCAGTATAAATAAATAACATCATAAATCCCCAGAAAAACTGGGTAGCAATACCTGCTAAAGCTGAAGCTCTATATTGAAAAATAGTCATTAATCTTAATTTAAAATATTTTATATAAAGACTCATAAACCTAACTCTTGATATAAATCATAAATTATATCATCAATTCCTTTTTCAATTATATTTACATCTTTTATTTCACAAACTTTTGAGTATTCCAAAGTTATAGATGAAACACTAATCTTTTTTGTATCAATTAAAATTCTAACAACATCTTTTTCTTTATTAATAATTTTGGTATTTTTAATATCAGGTATTTTTTTCAAATCACTAAAAAATATTTCTACAATTTTATTTTTTATATATTTTTCTTTAATATCTTTTATATCCCCATCATAAAGTTTTTTACCTTTGCCAATAATAATTAATCGATTTGCTAAAGATTCAATATCTCTCATATCATGGGTTGTAAGAATTATAGTTACATTTTTCTTTTTATTAATATCTTTAATAAAGTTTCTTACAATTACTTTACTAACAGCGTCCAAACCAATCGTAGGTTCATCTAAAAATAATATTTTAGGATTATGTAAAAGTGATGCAACTAATTCACACTTCATCCTTTCCCCAAGACTTAATTGTCTAACAGGTTTCTTAATTATTTTTTCAAGATGCAAAATACTTACTAATTCATTTTTATTATTTTCATATAATTTATCTGGTATCTTATAAATTTCTTTTAATAAATCAAATGAATCTTCTGCAGGTATGTCCCACCAAAGCTGACTTTTTTGACCAAACACAACTCCAATATTTTTGACATATTTTACTCTGTCTTCACTTGGATTCATTCCTAAAACTTTAATGTTTCCACTATCTGGTTTAAGTATTCCTGTTAACATTTTGATAGTTGTACTTTTACCAGCTCCATTTGGTCCAATAAGGCCAACAATTTCGCCTTTTTTCAATTCAAAAGAAATATCGTCTACAGCTTTTACTTCATTATATTCTTTTTTTATAAAAGATTTAAAAGCATTCTTAAGACCACTATTTCTTACTGCAACCCTATACGTTTTTGTAAGATTGCTTACTTTTAATATGTTCATCTACACCTCCTTAACACGCAAAAAAAGTCATTATTATTTAGATACCATATAATAAAATGACTTTAATCTTTAAAAACTTTTCCTTTCGCGTTAAGACAAATATATCAAACAATATTTATTTTGGCAAGTAAAATATTAATTTTTATTAAAATTTAATTAAAACTAAACCATAAGCTCCTAATTGTTTATATTCTTTCATATATACCTCATTTAAAACTATTAAAAAATAGATAATTCGTATAACATCTACATATTATCTATTTTAAATAAATTATTTTTCTTCTAAAATTGCTTTAATTCTTCTAACACCAGCACTAGACGCTTCTTCTTTCTTAATTTTAAAATGTCCCAGTTCACTAGTATTTTTAACATGTGGACCACCACATAACTCTTTAGAAACATCTCCAATAGAATAAACAGTAACTATATCTGGATATTTTTCAATAAACATACATTCTGCCCCACTTTTAATAGCATCTTCTTTTTTCATTTCCTGAACACGAACATCTAGGCCTTCATTAATCCATTCATTTACTAAATCTTCAGTTTTTTGTTTTTCTTCATCACTTAATTTATGATCACAACTAAAGTCAAAGCGCATTCTTTCATCAGTAATATTACTTCCTTTTTGATGAACATCAGGACCCACCACAACTTTCAAAGCAGCATTAAGTAAATGAGTTGCGGTATGATATTTAGTTTCAATTTCGCTATTTCCTGCAAGTCCTCCCTTAAATTTACCAGCAGAAGCAGTTCTTGATAACTCTTGATGTGCTTTAAATTTTTCTTGAAAACCTTTAACATCAACATTTATTCCTGCATCATGAGCAAGTTCTTCAGTTAACTCAATTGGAAAACCATAAGTATCATATAAATGAAATGCTACATCTCCATCAATTTCTTTATTACTTACTTTAGCAAATTCTCTTAAACCTTTTTCTAAAGTTCTATTAAATTTTTCTTTTTCATTTTTTAAAACTTCTAAAACAACAGCTTCATTACTATCAAGTTCACTATAATATTTTTTATATTTAGAAATTAATAATTTTGCAATTTGTTCTTCCCAATTACTATTTATATCAATATTTAATTTTTTAGCATGTCTTATTGCTCTTCTAATTAATCTTCTTAAAATGTAACCTTGATCAGTATTACTTGGTTTAATTCCTGCTGGATCAGCACTAATAAATACCGCAGTTCTAATGTGATCAGCAATAATTCTCATACTTTCTTCATTACCTTCATATGGCAAATTAGAAATATTACTAATCAAATCGATTACATCATTCCATATACTTGATTTATAATTATCATTTACGCCTTCAAGAATCGCTGTTACTCTTTCAACCCCCATTCCTGTATCAACATTTTTCTTAGGAAGTTCTGTAACATTACCATCTTCATCTTTAAAATATTGCATAAATACATTATTCCAAATTTCAACCCATCTTTCATCCTCAGGATCAAAGTTTTCAGGAATTTCATCATTACTTCTAAAATAAAATATTTCTGTATCGGGACCACATGGACCAGATGCCCCAGCTATCCAGAAATTATCTTCAACAGTCCTAGCTATTCTTTCTTTTTTTATGCCTAAACTAAGCCATTTATTATAACTTACTTCATCAAAAGGAATTAATTCATTACCAGCAAAAACTGTAACTGCTAATCTTTCTACAGGAATATTTAAATATTCAGTTAAAAATTCAAAACTCCATGCAATACTTTCATCTTTAAAATAATCACCTAAAGACCAATTACCTAACATTTCAAAAAAAGTATGGTGGGTAGTATCTCCAATAGAATCTAAATCATTAGTTCTAATACATTTTTGATAATCACATAATCTTGTACCATAAGGATGAGGCTCTCCCATCAAATATGGTATTAAAGGTTGCATACCAGCAGTATTAAATAACACAGATGGATCATTTTCAGGAACAACTGGTGCACTAGGTATTTGTTTATGTCCTTTACTTATAAAAAAGTTAATAAATAAATCTTTTATATTCATTTTAATTCCTCCAACATTTTAAATACTTTTTCTTTTGTTTTAGCTAAATCATCATTAGCAATTATATAATCAAATTCATCGTAATTTTCAAGTGCTCTTTCTGTAATATCACTTTGTTCTTCAATAGTAAGTTTACTCGGAGCAAAATTATTTATCACAAGAATACTAGTAACATCATCAAAATTTTCTTTCATATCTTCAAATTCCAAAGGCATTCTTGCATCGCTAATTATTACAACATCAGCAAAATCTTCATATAATGAAATGTCTTCAATCATTCTTTTTGTTAAAAATCTTTCATCATAACTTCTAACTTTAGCACCAAAAGTTTGTAAAAATCTTCTAGGCTTATTTTGACTTATTCCATCCCAATCAGTAAGTTCTTTAGCAAATAATTTAATATATTTACTAAATTCAGTTGTTACACATTTCTTTAATTTGTAAATATAAAATTCTTCAATCATTTTAGCAACTTCATTTTTGCCACTTCCACTTTTTCCACCAACAACAAATATTTTCATATAATCAATCCTTTCCTAAAAATAAAAAAGAATGGTACAAAAGGAGTCATAAATGACGGTACCATCCTTTATTTAACTTAATTTTGATAACGGAACAACCCGATTAATCTCTGTAAGCAGCAATTATTTAAACGTTCTATTAGTTTCCATCAACCACTAACTTTCTATAAGAATCTTTAAATAACATCTCACATCAACGATTACATTTATTAATATACACATATTTTTTAATCTTGTCAAGTAAATTGACATTTATTTAAATCTGTGTTAATATGTATTTAGCAAAATATTTTGCATAAAATAAAATGGAACATCCAATTTAACATGTTGGATGCTACCACATTGGTGTATGCATCTAAATCAACACGGTTGATTTAGATGCTTTTATTTCTCTACTTTAATAGCAAAGCCAAAATGAGCAGAATAATGATCAACCATAACCCGATGATAATTCCATCTTTAGTCATGTCTCAAACCTCCTATATAATTAATTAGAAGGTAGCACCCAATCAACTAGATATTCCATAAACATTATTTTAACACTAGCCGTCATAAAAAGCAATATGTTTTATCATATTGCTTTTTCTTCTTCATTCTTTCTTTGAAACAATTCGAATTTTTCAATAATAAATTCTAGTATAACTTTAATAACTGACATGATTGGTGTTGCTAAGATCATACCTACTATACCAAAGAAATGTCCAAAAATTAGAAGACCACAAATAATTATAACAGGATGTAAATTCGTAGCTTTACTCATGACAATCGGTTGTAAAACATATGACTCAACAAGTTGAACAACGCAAGCTATAATAAAGACTCCAAGTCCAATTAAAGGACTTTGTGTAAGACCAACAACTGTGGCCACTGCAGTACCTAAATATGGGCCAATATATGGAATTAAGTCTGTAATACCACAAAATAATCCAAATAATAATGCTGATTTTAAACCAATAATGCTAAAACCAATTGTATCACAAACAAATACCATACAAGCTACTAATAATGTTCCATTTACACATTTTCTAACTTCAAATCCAATTTTTTCAACTAATGATGCAACCTCCAATTGATGTTTAACTGGTATAACTTTAAGAAGTAAATTCGTAACATTATCAAAATCAAACAACATATATAAACCAATAATAAGACCAAAGAAAATTGTACCTAATCCACTAACTAAATTTGACATAATACTCACAATCGTGGTTGGTAAATTACTTGAAATACTAGTCCCATACATTGTAATAGCGTCTAATATATTAGTCTTTACAGCATTCATATCAAAAGCATCTGTATCTAGTTTATCAAATATATTATTTATAAAATCAGTTATTTTACTTAATATACTTGGCAAAGTTTTTATAAGTTCATTTAATTCATTATAAATAATTGGAATAAATATTCTAAAAAATACTAACAAAAAAGCAATGAAAACTATATAAACAATCATCGATGAAAGTATCCTTGACATACCTTTTTTAGTAAGTTTGTCTACTATAGGTGCAAATAACCAAGCTACTACAAAGCCAATAAATAAAGGTGCAAGTACATTTAAAACTCCTCCAATAAATTTAAATGCTCCCAATTCTTTCAAAAGAATTGTACCAGCTAAAACAATTCCAATAATTAAAATAATAAAAAGTAACTTTAATATGTTTTTACTTAAATATATAATTTCATTTAATCCACCAGTGTCTATTTCATTTTTTTTCTTAAACATAAAAATCACTTCCCTATTTATATTATAATACATAATATAGAAAAAAAACAGATTTTTATGCTGTTTTATCACGAATTCTTTCTTTATTTTTCAACTCTTCTAATTCTTTATTTCGTAATTCAATTAAATAAACAATAAATTTTCTTAAAGTTATATATGGCAAATTAAATAATATATCAACTGCTAAATCTAGGTTATTATTTTTAATAGCAAGAATAAAACTATCTTCAATAACTTTATCTTTACAAACAGCTCTAAATTTATTTAATATATTATTTAAAGAACTTTTCTTATTCATCTTTTCACTTAAAAATAAATCAATTCTAAAATTATTATAAAAATCTTTATCAATCACTATTATTGGATTATGCTTTTGATTATCCTCAATAACTAAAGTACCGTTTAAATATTTATTACTTGCTAAATTTGCTCTTTTGATTGAATTCATAATTTCATCCACAGAAAAATGCATTGTAAAAGAATCTATGTCAGACAATGAACTTGGATAATATCCATTAGAAATATCAAGTTTTGATATATCAATAAAGACATAATCTCCAATTCTTGCCATTAAACTAAGAAAATGTTTTTGTTCTTCTTGTTTTTTCACTTCAACCACTAAACTTTCTCTTCATAAGAAGATAATATTTTACCATATTAACAAATAGTCTGTCAAATTAAAATAAACAGCTTAAATAACAAACACTATTATTTTTGATCTAATTCCTGTTACAGCCACAATCTTTTCTATTAGAATATCTTCTTTCAATAAATTTATAGTCATATCACGTTGAGCTTCAATTTTACCAAATTCAAAATAGAACACAACTTAAATTTCTAACGAAATTCAAGTATCTGTGTTACCTCACGATAACACTTTTCTGTTTCCCTGAAACCTTTGGTTTCTCCACAGACCAATTTTGGATGGTCGCCACCCTACTTGTTTTTTTATTTTTTGTTCTTATTTATATTATACTTTCTTTCATATATATTTTTAATCCTTCAAACATTATATTTATACTTGCGTTTATATCTCTATCATGTATCAAACCACACCTTGGACATATCCATTTTCTTACACTTAAATTCTTTACTTCTTCATTTTTAAATCCACATCTATTACAACTTTGACTACTTGGATAATATTTGTTTATCTCTATTACTTTTTTACCTAACCAATTTGATTTGTATTTTAAGATTCGTATAAATTCACTAATTGGTACGTTTTTTAAGTGTTTGGCTATTTTATGAACTTGATACATACTTTTAACATCTAAGTTTTCAATTACTACGATGGCATTTTCTTTTATTATTTTATTTGCAAGTTTATATATCATATGTTTTCTGGCATTTCTAATTTTTAAATACAATCTTTGTATTTTTAATTTTACTTTATATCTATTTTTACTTCCAGCTTTACATCTTGATAACCATTTTTGTAACCCTTTTAGCCTTTTTTCATTTATCTTTACTTCATTTTTTAATTTTTCTCCATTTGATGTTACTATAAAATCTTTAATACCCAGATCTAATCCCACGATTGATGTTGGTTTTAATGAATACTTAATAAATGGCACTTCAACAAGGACGCTTACAAAGTATTTGTTAGCATCTTTACTAATTGTTGCGGATTTTATTTTACCTACGATTTCTTTTGTCGTTCTAAATCCACGAAACTTTACTTCTTTTAGTTTTGGCAAAGTTATTATTCTTTTTTTTAAATCTATTCTTATACTTTCATATTTTTTATTTTTATAAGTATTTAATGTGTTATTTGTTCTAAAACTTTCATGTACACCTTTTGCTCTAAATCTTGGATAACCATTTCCTTTAAAAAACTTTTGAAATGCATCATCTAAATTATATACGCATGCTTGTAAGGCACATGAGTCTATTTCTCTTAACCATTCTTTTGCTCTTTTTAAATCTGTTAATTTTTTCAATTGTTCATATACACTTATCCTTGTTTTACTTTCTTCATATTTATTTTTTCTTTCTGCTAGAAAATTATTATAAATATATCTAGTACATCCAAAAGTTTTTTCAAGTAATTCTCTTTGAAAATCTGTAGGATAAATTCTTAATTTATATGCTTTATAAGTATTCATTAAACCATCCCCCTTGGATGATTTAATTATAACATTTGTTTGGCTATATATCAATGCTTTTATTTAAAAAATTTTGGATGACTTTCCTAGTATAAAAAAAAGAGCATTTTTTTGCTCTTTAAATTATATTTTAGAAGCCTCGGCCACCGCCGCCGCCTCCACCAAAGCCACCACCAGAAGAAAATCCTCCACCATGTCCTCCAAAAGAACCACCTGATGCACTAGCACTTTCTCTAGTTATTGTTGATTGTGCGCCTTGATATGCTTGATTAATTGAATGATTAATAGATGATGTCAAATCATAGTTATTAATAAATATATAATTATTACCATACATATTTGACACATCTAATTCTTTAATTTTTACATTCATTGCTTTTTCAACTTTATCAGCTAGTCCAAATATTGTTGCATAAACTAAATATCTTTCCCATAATATTATTTCTGGTAATTCTTTAGTATCAAAAGTCCCAAAATCATTTAAGAATTTTTTAAAAGCCTTCCATTTAGTATAGTCTTCTATACCTTTTTCACTCTTTCTTTTTATAGTTCCAATATAAACAATAAATATAATTGCTGCAAATATTAAAGTATGAATCAAGAAAAATTCAACATGAAACACTATTACCCCAAATAAATATATCAAAAAAGCTACTAATAACATAAAGAATCCATAACCAAATCTACCTGGTAGTTTATCAAAAAAATTTTGATTTTTACCATCTTCAATTACTTTATTTTTCCATTTTGTATAACTACTCATAAATCTATCACAAGTTTGTGTAGATTTTGCATATTTTTTTAATTTACTTGTTGTAAATTCATTATTAGTTCCTACTCTATCAAATAAAAAATCTACTAAATAATTTTCTGTTTCATTTAAATTATCTCTATTTAACAAGGTGAATTTATAACCATCTTTTTCTTCAAGTATTTTTTCAGCTTTAATATTTTTTTTATAAATCAAATTCATAATTGATGCACTCATGGCATTCGGTGTAATATTACTATTCATCAAATAATCAATAACTTCAACATTATAATCATCAATAAATTCTCTATTATACTCTAAATTAAATTTTGGTGTTCTTTCTTTATCATACTTTTTATATACATATATCCAAACAATTATTAATATCACATAATAAATCACCGATAATCCTTCAAAGGTATAAAACAATGTTTTATTTTTCTTAATTTTCTCTAAATCCTTTGCTACTATTTCATCTTCATGTTCGATAATACTTGTCTTTACTTCTTCATTACCGATTTTTTTAAATAATAATTCATTAAATCCATCTTTAGGTACTATTGTTCTAAAATCTACTGCTTCATAAGCTGAAACTTTTTTTACACTAGCTAAAACGCTTGTATATGCACTATTTACATTGACTATATCAGAATTTCCTGTTAATGGCCCATGAAACCACCAACTAAAATCATCTTTATTCATTTTATTTGGGTAATTAACTCTAATTTGTAAATCTTTAATATCATCTTCAAATCCATTACCAATAAAGTTCCAATAATATTCCACTACATCACTATGTAAAATACCAACATCTTTCAATGTATATTTAATTAAAAATGCTGTAGATTCATTATCAGTACTATAATACATTCTTAATCTAATACCATCACTTAAGCTCGACAAAATATATTTTCCCATATCACCATTATTTGCATAAGTTACTTGACTAAAAGTATCAAAATATTCATAAAAAGTTTCAAATGATACTTTATTTACATGTTTAGCACTAACACTTAAATTTTCAATATTACTTGCATTATAATTTGTATAACTGCTTTGATAAACTATATCTCTTTCATAGCCATTAAATGTTCCATCTAGAACAATTAACTCCGAAACTTCCATATCACCATTATCTTTAAGTGTTGCATCTATATAAAAGTGTTCTATATCATAATCTGCTGCTAAAGTAACTACAGGAATACATAAAAAACAAATAATCGCAACTAAAACTTTTTTCATTAACTCCTAACTCCTCTCAAAAAAAGACGTTTAGAACGTCTTTTTAAAATTTAACTTGAACATTTTGTCGTTCTGTTTCGTTTGCTTCAAAGAAAGCTTCTTTAGTAAACTTAAACAAACTAGCAATAATATTACTTGGAACCATATCTATTTTATTATTATAAACTAAAACAGTATCATTATAAAATTGTCTAGCGGCAGCAATTTTGCTTTCAGTTTCAGTAAGTTCTTGTTGTAAAGCTTGAAAATTAGTATTTGCTTTTAAATCTGGATAACTTTCAGTTAAAGCAAATAATTTAGAAATTGCTTGAGTAAGTTCTCCATCAGCTTTCATTTGATCTTCAGGTAAAGTCGCAGATACATAAGTATTACGAGCTTTAATTACAGCTTCAAGGGTTTCAGATTCATGTTTAGTATAACCTTTAACAGTTTCTACTAAATTTGGAATTAAATCAAATCTTCTTTTTAATTGAACATCAATTTGAGCCCATTGATCTTTAACTCTATTTCTTAAAACAACTAGTTTATTATATACACTAATTGCCCAAAGAACAATTAAAACTACAACTATTATTAATATTACCCACCATGGCATAACGTCATCCTCCTTAAATTAATTTTATCATATTTCATATTTTTTTTAAACAACAATTTAAAATTTTACATATCTTAACATTAATTTTCTAATTTAGCACTAACTATTTTACTTACCCCAGATTCTTGCATTGTAATTCCGTACAAAGAATCAGCATATTCCATCATTCTTTTTTTATGAGTAATTACTATAAATTGACTTCTGGATTTTTCTTCACTTAAATATTTACCAAACATATCAACATTTACTTCATCTAAGGCAGCTTCTGCTTCATCAAGAATTACAAATGGAGATGGCTTAACCTCAAGCATTGCAAATAACAAACATATTGCTGTCAAAGCTTTTTCTCCCCCACTTAAGGAAACTGGAGAATTTATCTTTTTGCCGGGTGGTATAGCAATAATATCAATACCAGTATTAAGCAAATCATCTGGATCACTTAAAATTAGTTCTCCTTTACCACCTTTAAACATCAATTTAAATATTTTACTAAATTCCACTTTAATGTTTTCAAATGATTTTTTAAATTTATCTACCATTATTTCATCCATTTCCATAATGATACCTTTAAGTTCACTTGAAGCACTTTCCAAATCAAATTTTTGACTATTTAAAAATTCATATCTTTTTGAAATTCTATCATATTCTTCAATAGCACCAACGTTTACATTACCTAAACTAGATAATTCTTTTTTTAAATTCTTTACATGTTCACGAGCTATATCACTATCCATCTCTAAGTTATAGTTTCCACAAGCTGCTTCATAAGTTAAATTATAATCATTATTTAGTTCATCTAACAAATTATCTAATTTAACCTCTAATTTACCAGAAATAATTTCTTTATTTTTAAGCTCATTAATTACTAAATTATAACTACTATTACTATCCCTAAGTTTTTTATCAAGTTCATTTATTTCATCATTTAAATCATTTTTTTCTTTACTTATTACTTTAATATCTTTTTCAAGTAATTCTTTGCTTTTACTTAAATTATTAATCTTTTCCATAAGCAATACTAAATGTTCATCTAACTTATTGCTCTTTAAATCATTTATTCCTTCAAGTTCACTTAACATACTTTTATGTTCTTCATTCAATCTACTTAAATTAGTTCTTTTATTAAATAGTTCTTCATTTAGTAAAACAACATACTTATTTAAAACATTTTCTCTTTCTTCAAGTTCTAATGATTCTTCATTTAAATTATTTACTTCTTCACTTAATTCCTTTATTTTAATTTCTAACTTTTGCAAATCATTTTTTTGTTTATTAAGCTCATTTTTTTCATTTAACATTGTGTTTTTCTTACTAGTACCACCAGTAATAGAACCACCAACATGAAGAATTTCACCATCTAATGAAACTATTTTATATTTATAATTTATTAATTTACCAATAATATTTAACGTTCTTTCATTATCAACTACAATTACTTGACCCAATTGATTTTCAATAACATTTTTATACTTACTATCATAACTAATTAAATCGCTAAGAATACCAATATAACCATTAATATTTTTTATATCATTTATTATCTCACTACTTGCATATCTAGATTTAATTACATTTAACGGATAAAATGTTGCTCTTCCTAACTTTCTTTCTTTCAAAAAGTCTATTGCACTTAAGGCAGAATTGTCATCGTCAACAACTAAATAATTACTACTTGCTCCTAAAGCAATATCTGTTGCAATCATATATTTTTCTGGTATATCCAAAAGTTTTCCAATTGTATTATGAATGCCGTGAAGTCTAGGATTATTTAAAATATTTCTAACACTAACCGGAGCAGATTCAGCACTCATTATATTATTTTCTAATATTTCAATTTTATTTTCTAATAAAAACTTAGCCTTAGTTGCTTCCATCAAAGAATTATTTGCTGTACTTTTCTTAACTTTTAACACTAAAAGTTTATTCTTTACTTCTTCACCTTTTTCTCTTTGATCATTAACACTTGCTTCAATATCTAATATTTCTCTTTCTAAAACTGTAATATTTTTATTTATATTAAGTTCATCTTCTTTTAACTTAATTAAATTATCATCTATAACATCTTTATTTGCTTCATATTTTTTTCTTTCAACAGTTATCTTTTTTTCACTATTCAAATTACCAATCTCTTCAGTTATTTTAAGCAATTCTTCTCTTTTTCTATTTACTCTTTCTTCTAATTCAAGATTCTTTAATTTTAACTTTTCTAATTTAGAATCTCCGACATTATCTTTTAAAGTAATTAATTTTTCTTTTAAATTTTTAATTTCCTCACATATTTTAGAATATTCTAGATTTAAATCTGTTATATCTTTTGCTATTAAAGCAATATCAATACTTTCTAACTCACCTTTTATATCAACATATTTTTGGGCAACAATACTTTGTTCTTTTAAAGGTTCAACTGTTTTAGAAAGTTCATCAATAACTAACTTTATACGCATTAAGTTTTCTTCAGTTTTTTCTAACTTCTTTAAACTTTCTTCCTTACGCTTTTTATATTTTAATACACCAGCGGCACTTTCAAATATAACTCTTCGATCACTTGATTTAGAATTTACTATATCTGTTACATTTCCTTGACTAATTATATTAAATGCATTAGCTCCAGCACCAGAATCAATAAATAAATCAGTTATATCCTTAAGTCTAACTCTGGAATTATTAATATAATACTCATTTTCACCAGTTGAATAAACTATTCTTTTTATTTCCACTTCTTTAAAATCACTATGTAAATAATGATCACTATTATCAAAAACTAAAGCAACCATCGCTCTTTTTTGAGCTTCTCTAGATTCACTACCACTAAAGATACAATCAGTCATATTATTTTGTCCACGCAAAGATTTAACAGATTGTTCACCTAAAACCCATCTTACAGCATCAACAATATTGCTTTTTCCAGAACCATTTGGTCCAACAATTCCAGTTATTCCTGGATTAATTTCCAAATCTAATTTATCTGCAAAAGATTTAAACCCCTGTGCTCTAATACTTTTTAAATACATTTACTTCACCACACTTTTATTCAAAGCATCTAATGCTGCATTTTGTTCAGCTTCTTTTTTACTTTTACCAATGCCCTTTCCATATATTATATTATCTATTTTAACTGCCATTTCAAAAGTCTTATCATGTGCTTCTCCATATTCACGAATTAATACATACTCCAAAGACTTTTTATTTGTTTGAACAGCCTCTTGTAATTTTGTTTTATAATCAGTATTAAAATCCCAACCTTCCTTAATAAATGGCACAATAATATCTTGTAAATATTTTTTTACAACTTCATATCCTTGATCTAAATATACAGCTGCCGCCACAGCTTCAAAAACATCAGCAATAATTGTATCATTTAAATTGTTTATTTGACCATGTCCAAGTCTAATATATCTATCAATACCCATTTTTTTAGAATATGTAGCTAAAGCTTTTTCGCAAACATAATTAGCTCTAATCTTAGTCATTTCTCCCTCACTATAATCAGTGTTTAAATATAAATACTCACTAGTTACAGATTCTAGTATTGCATCACCTAAATACTCTAACCTTTCATAATTATCACAATTATGTTCATTTGAATAACTACTATGAGTTAATGCAGTTTCCAATAACTCTTTATTTTTAATTTCAATACCCATTTTTTCTAAACATTTCATATTACCATATCCATTTCTATCTAATTATAACAAATTTTTTCTATTTTGAAAACATTTACAAACGAATAATTATATAGTAAAATGTTTAAAGGGTGATATTTATAAAAAAGTTATTAATTTATATTATCAGAGGGTACCAAGTAACTCCTACTCATGCCCACTCAATGTGCAGATTTAATCCGACATGCAGTGAATATATGATTGAGGCCTTAAATGAATATGGCTTGTTTAATGGATTAAAATTAGGAATCAAAAGAGTACTTAGATGTCATCCCTTTGGAAAATATGGACATGACGAAATTAAAAAGGAAGGAAAAACAATATGAAAAAATTATTTTTAATAATACTAAGTGCATTTCTTTTAACAGGATGCAGTCTAAAAAAAGACAATTTAGAAAACGCTACAATTTATACTACTATATATCCTATTAAATATTTAACTGAATTTATGTATAAAGACTACGGAACAATCGAAAGTATTTATCCAAGTGGTGCAGATGTCTACAATTACGAACTTACAGATAAGCAAATAAAAAAATATGCCAAATCAGATCTTTTTATTTATAATGGTTTAAGCAACGAAAAAACAATAGCCAAAAACCTAATTAATAAAAATAAAAATTTATTAATTATTGATGTTTCTAATGGATTATCTTATAAAAATGGTGATAAAGAATTATGGATGAGCCCAAATAACTATTTAATGCTAGCTAAAAACATTAAAGATTATTTAAAAGAATACCTAGAAAGCCAAATAATATCAGATTATGTTGAAAAAAAGTATCAAGAATTATCAGAAATATTATCTTTAAAAGATGCTGACTTGAGAGCTATTGGTAAAGAAGCACAATCTAAAGGCACAAACACCTTGATAGTTAGTGATAATGTATTTAAGTTTTTAGAAAACTATGGATTTAATATTGTTTCCTTAGATGAAGAAAATTTAACTGAAGGAACACTAAACTCCATTAAAAACAATTTCAAAAAAGAAACATACACAACAATATTAGTTTTAGATAATAATTACACAGAAAATATAAAAACGATTGTAAATGATTATAAAGCCAAAACAATTGATGTTAAATCGATGATTAATGTTGAAACAGACAATACGGACGATTATTTAACAGTAATGCAAGATTTTATCGATAATATTGAAAATATTTGCATAAGCTAATTGACAAGATACTACTTTTATATTAAAATATAGAGGTAGCTTATGGAGCAGTACTCAAGAGGCTGAAGAGGGATCCCTGCTAAGGATTTAGGTCGGCGAATGCTGGCGCGGAGGTTCAAATCCTCTCTGCTCCGCCATTTAAACAATTAAAAACTTCCAAATTTATGGAAGTTTTTTTGTTTATAAATCATTAATTTGTTCAAATTTTCTTGAAAGTTTAAGACTTTCAGTTTCGCAGCCATATAAATTACAATCATCAAATGTATCTGAAAAAAATAAAGCTCCTCTTTCTCCAATCATGCAAATGCTTCTAAGATCGGCAGCAAACATTCCATAATTATTCCATTTACATCTAGCATTTAAAATAGGTTTTATGACTTCAGCATCAATTATCTTTTTAGCTAAATCTATATTATCATGCTTTAAATCAAGTGACTTATCACATATAGAATTATACAAATACATTCCTGATGCTTCGATTGGATTAAATTCCACTATATCAATAAGTCCTTTAGAATCTTCCATTAAATCAACAACATAAGTACCTGGATATTTTTTAACAATATTTAAAGCAAAATCCAAAACTTTATTTTCAATTTTATGGCTTTGAAAAAAAGTTAATCTTGATATATTATATATTTTACCATCAATAACAACACATCTATATTCTTTAGTACCTATTTTATCTTCTTTGATATCTACAAAGGTACTTACTATAAATAGTTCGTTTTCATGAAGCTTTAAAGCTTTACAAAAATTACAATTAGTTCTTTCTAAAATATTTGGGTTAATAACTCCCACAAAATTTTTTGTAACAGTTTTAATAAACATTTTTTCTCCAAATAACTCTTTTAAATATCTAATATTTTCTTCTTTTAACAACTCTCTTCCTTCAAATACTAAAACATCTCTATTAGTTTTAATATATAAAGGCCAAAGTTCAATTTTATTTACCATATCTATATTATTAATCGGTATACCGCCTTTACTTTCAATAGCATTTATAATAATTTCCACTTGTAAGGCACCAGTTCTAGGAAAAACTCTTTGTCCTTTGATAGAACAAACTTTTCCTTTTAAATTGTAAAAATTATCATTAATTTCATCGTATAAAACCACAGGATATTTTTTTCTAACATTATTAATTTCTTTAATAATATCTTCATTTTTTATAATTCTTTTATCATAACAGTATATCATAATACAACCTCATTATTGCAAATAAAAACTCCTACTACGGAGTTATAATCAAAATTGGTGACCCGTACGGGATTTGAACCCATGTATGCATGCGTGAAAGGCATGTGTGTTAAACCGCTTCACCAACGGGCCATTATTAATGGTGGGCTTGGGGGGACTTGAACCTCCGACCTCACGCTTATCAGGCGTGCGCTCTAACCAGCTGAGCTACAAGCCCACTAACAAAACCTTTTTAATTTTACAATATTTTTTTGATTTTGGCAATACTTTTTGTAAAATTTTTGTTTTTTTTTTGCTGATGTATTAACATTATACTATATAAACATTATCTTGTAAATAGATTTTTTTGAACAAAACTTAATATTCTTACAAAATTCTCCCATATTAGTGCTTTTATATTAGCAAACCAATACAAGCTATTTAATCACAATACTTATTTTTGTTTATTTTTGTTTTAAATATTCATGTCCATCATAAGTATTATTACTTAAAAAGGATTTCCTAGTATACAAAAAATAACAATATATTTGAACATATATTGTTATAACATATCTATAGGTTTATTATATTCTTCAATCATTGGCAAATATATATTTTGCAATGAAATTATCCCATACTCACTAGTTGATTCTGCTCTAAATGTTAAATTAGGCCCAGTATTACTAGCTCTAACTAAAACCCATCCATTTGTATATGTAATTCTAACACCATCAATATCATTTACTGGATAATTTTTCATTTTGGCATACTTTTTTATTTGTTCCACCACATTAAATTTAATATTATCATAACTTGGAATTTTTATTTCTGGTGTGGAATAATATTTTGGAAAATCTTTTACCATCTTACTTAACTTTTCACTAGTCTTACTCATTATTTCGAGCAATCTTAACGAAGCATATATTGCACTTGCACAATCAGCATCACGATCCCTAAAATATAAGTGTCCTGAATATTCACCACCAAAAGGCAAATTATCCTCATGGGTTTTAAATTCAGTATAAGATGCACCAGTTCGATATAATATTGTTTTACCACCCCAAGCATTAATCATATCTTCCATTACTTTAGAACACTTAACATCATATAAGAATGTTTTATTAGATACAGTATTAAACATATCTTTAATATATAAAAGCATTAAAAACTCTATTGGCATTACTTCTCCATTTTCCATTACAACACCAATTCTATCTCCATCACCATCATAAGCAACACCAAAATCAGCTCTATTTTCTTTAACAGCTTTTTGAAGCTGAACCATATTTTCTTTTACACAAGGATCTGGATGATGATTTGGAAATGTTCCATCAGAAATATCATTTATATAAATTGGATTACAAAAAGCATTATCAAACACTTTTCTTATTATATGACAAGTTGCGCCATTCCCTGGATCGATTACAATTTTTCTTTTATTTTTACCATACTTAATAGAAAATTTCAAATAATCTAAATACTTATCAGTAATATTAGTATTAGTTATTTTTCCTTGCCCACTTTTAAAGTTACCAGCATAAGTATATTTTTTAAAATCTTCAATCATTTCTCCGCGAGCATTTATCATTCCATCAAAAGACATTTTAAAACCATTATCATCTTTAGGATTATGCGAAGCTGTTACCATAATTCCTGGCATTTGATTTATATATCTTGCATAATAATTCATCGGCGTTGTTGTATATCCCAAAGAAATGATGTTTAATCCACTAGAAACTAAACCTTTGATAAGGTTTTGAGTTAATGCTTCACTCGATAATCTATTATCATGAGAAACTATACAAGTATTTTTATTATATTTTTCTTGCAAATAAGAACCATAACTCCTACCAATTGTAAATGCTACTTGTTCATTTATCGTTTTAGGATATGTTCCTCTAATATCATAAGCTCTAAATATTTCTTCATTTATTGCTTCCATCTAATCACCCTTTTTCTTATTTTATTATGGCTTCAAGTGCTAATTTTATCATATTATTTAAAGAAGTTTGTCTTTCTTCAATAGATAAAACAACATCACTATATTTCGAATCAACTACCGTAGCTATTGCTGTTGCACTTCTTTTCATACTATTAGCTACATGAATAAGACCAAAAGCCTCCATTTCTTCGCCTAATACTTCATATTCTTTTGGAATTCTAGAAAGAACTCTTTCAAAATCAATGTAAGGTCCAAAAACATCCATTGTTGTAAGCATTCCTTTATGTAATTTATCATTTAACCCAAGTTCATTTGCGGCCTTCACTACATTTTCATTTAAAGACTTATCAGCCATTACTACTCTTTCTCTATAATTATTATAAGTATAAGCAAAATTTGATTCACTATATACACTTTCACTTAAAAGTATATCATTTATATTAGCTTTTGGACTAACAGCTCCACAAGTGCCAATTCTAATTATTTTTTCAACTCCAAAAAAATGAAATAACTCAAAAGAATAAATACCCATACTAGGCATACCCATTCCACTTCCCATAACAGTAAGAGAAACACCTTTATAAGTTCCAGTAAAACCTAGCATATTCCTAACACTAGTTACACACTTTGCATTTTCTAAGAAATTGTCAGCAATATATTTAGCACGCAAAGGATCTCCAGGCATTAAAACAAATTTTGCTATATCTTCTTTTTTTTCTACTTCAATATGAATTGGATTTTCACCTAAAAACATTTTCATCAACCTTACTTTCTAAAATAATTCTATCAAAAAAAAGACTATTTTACTAGTCTATTTTAATACTTTACAATTTGAAATTGTAAAATGCTTTTAGTTACATCCATCCCCAAGAATCAAAGGTATTTCGTGTAACTCAACTTTATCATCTAAAGTAATAGCTTTTATTTCTAAATAAAATGAATCATTTTTATAATTTTTACAAGTATGTTCATAATCATCAACTTTAAACGAAAAATCCTTTAAAAATAAATCTATAGTTATTATTTTTCCATCTTCTGAATCATAAGAATTTATAACATTTAAAGTATCCTTTTCTTTTTCAAACAATGTACAACTTATTTTTTTATATTTAGGCAATTTTTTTTCTCCACAATAAGTTACATTATCAATATATATACTAGATTTATTTTTATTATATGCAATACTACCATATAAGCCAAATTCTTCACACGCTGATGTAATAGTTTTTAATTTAAAAGAATCATTATTGTGTTTCACTGAAATCACACCAATACCTATAATTATTAAAGATAATATTATAATAATTATAATAATTATATTTTTTTTCTTTTCCAAAGATTTTGCATTTAAAAATTCATCTATTTTCAAATTGTTATCATTACAAATTTCTTTTAAAATAGCTATATCAGGAATATTTTTTCCATTTTCCCACTTACTTACTGCTTGTGGAGTAACTCCATACTTATCTGCAAATTCTTTTTGACTATATTTACCTTCTATCCTAATCTTCTTAATTAATTTACCTATTTTTTCTTGATCCATTTACATCACTTCCCTTAAGATAATCATATTATAACATACCAAAATAAAAACTACTATAAAAGGTAGTAAATTTAAATTATTTTTCATCCTTATCTTTCAAAATTAAATATTAATTCACTTTATAACTTAAGATTATACAATGTAATTAAGTTTCCAATTAATACATTGTTTTTAATGACAATTAATTGCTTATATAGTATAATACAATTAGGTGATTAGTTATGACTTTCAAAGATTTATTAAATGAGTATTTAAAAGAATTTAACTGCAATTCTAAAAGACTATCAGAACTTACAAACATATCGCCGTCAGTTATAAGTAGATACCGTAGTGGTCAAAGAAGGCCAGAAATAAATAGCATTCAAACAGATAAAATTATTAATGCTATATTTGAATTGGGCAATAATAAATACAAAAAAGAAGATATTAAAAATAATATACTAAATTCTTTAAAAAAAGATGATTTTAATTATGAAAATTTTAGCAAAAATTTAAACGATTTAATTAATATATTAAAGATTAATTTAAAAGACATGGCAAAATACACTCTATATGATTCATCACACATATCAAGAATAAGGTATGGAAAAACCAAACCAAGTGAACCAATTGAATTTTCAAAAAAAACAACCAACTACATTATAAATAAATATAATTCTGAAGAAGACATAAAAAAAATATCTATTCTTCTAGATATTAAAGATTTAAATATTAATAATCTATACAATCATATATTAACTTTCCTAACAAACAGCAATAACAAAACAGATGATAAAATCGAAATTTTTCTAACAAATTTAGATAAATTCAATTTAAATGATTATATTAAAGCAATTAAATTTGATGAACTAAAAATCCCTAACGTTCCCTTTTATATTACCAAAACTAAAAGTTATTATGGAATTGAAGAAATGAAAAAAGGAGAACTTGACTTTTTTAAGGGAACGGTATTAACTAAAAATAATAAAGTTTTTATGTGTAGTGACATGCCCATGGAAGATATGGCAAAAGACGTGGAATTTGGAAAAAAATGGATGTTTGGAATTGCTTGTATGTTGAAAAAAGGAATTCATTTAGATATTATTCACAACTTAGATCGTCCTTTTAACGAAATGATGTTAGGATTAGAAAGTTGGATTCCAATATATATGACAGGTCAAATTACTCCTTATTACTTTAAAGATATTAAAACAAATATCTATCAAAATCTAACATATACATCACAAACATTAGCACTCTCAGGAGAATCAATAAATGGTCACCACAATAAAGGAAAATATTATTTAACTAATAATAAAAAAGAGGTAGAATATTATCAAGAAAAAGCAAAAAATTTACTAAAAAAAGCTACACCTTTAATGGATATTTATAAAAATGAAAACATTGATTCATACAATAATTTTTTAAAAAAATACTATGAAACGTTTGAACCACGAACAAGATTTTTATCTAGCCTTCCTCTTTTTACAATCAGTGATACTCTACTTACTTCTATTTTAAAAAGAAATAAACTAAAAAAAAGTGATATAAACACTATCTTAAATTATAAAAATGAATGTTATATAAACTATACCAATATTTTAAATACTTCATCTATAACAGATAATATTCATATATTAACAAAAGAAGAATTTAAAAACTCTCCTTCTAATCTCTTACTTTCAGATATTTTTTATAATAAAAGAATTACTTATACATACGAAGAATATTTATCCCACCTAAAAGAAACAGAAACTTTTTCTAAGAAGAACCATAATTACAAATTAAATAAATTATCATCACTTACATTTAAAAATATAACAGTTACAATAGTAAACAAAAAATTTGTTATTATATCTAAAGAAGAAAACCCAACCATTCATTTTATTATAAGACACCCAAAACTAGTAAATGCTATTAGCAATTTTAAACCAATAGTAAAAGAAACAAACTAAAAAGCTGAAAAAATCAGCTTTTTAGTTTGCTCTAGAACCTATCGGAGCTATATTTAAATCTTGTCCTAAAGATTTAAGTACACCTGTATATTTATTATAAATCCTTTCATAATCTTTTAAATAACTATCATCAGTCATTTTACTAAATGGAATAACAGTATGTCCTGTATGAACTGCAGTTGTAACTGGATTACCATTATATTTTGTAAATATTAATTCCCCACCTAAATTATCAAAAGTCATGTTTACTTCATTATCTTTAGAAACAGTTTTAGTTATATCTAAAGTTGCCATAAATCCAATAAGTTTATTCCAATCTCCATTAGACCCACCATATTGATTTGATATGAAATTACCCAAAGAATACATTACAATAGTATCTCCAATTTTAGTTATTGGCTGCAAAATATGAGAATGATTACCTATTACTATATCAACTCCAAGCGATGATAAATATTCAGCAATTTCTTTTTCCTCATCATTTGGCATATTAATATATTCAATCCCCCAGTGCATTGCAACAATTAAAACATCTACTTTATCACGAACAGCTTCAATGTCTTTTTTTACTTGCTCTTTATCATATTTATTCAAAAGATAACTCTTTCCTGCTGGAACATTTAATCCATTGGTTATTGTGGTATATGATAACATCGTATAAGTTATGTTATTTTTTTCTTTTATAATAAAATTATTTCTATCAGTCTCTGAATCACTCATACCACTATATAAAATATCAGTAGTTTTAAAATATTTAACAGTATTTAAAATACCTTTTTCACCTTTATCAAGAGAATGATTAGATGCTAAAGATACAGTATTAAAGCCAACTGCTCGCATGGCATCTACATAAGCACTCGGCGTATAAAACATCGGATAACCAGAATAAGCAATTGAGTCATCTCCAGTTGGGGTTTCTTGATTATAATAAGCAATGTCATACTCTTTAACAATATCTTTTACATACTTTACAGCATCACTAAAATCATAAACACCATTTTTATAATAAGTTCTATAAATAACACTATGAATTAATCCATCACCAGTTGCAAGTAATTTTAATTTATAGATTTGTTCTTTATTTTCATTATGTTTATTACCATGATTATTATTAACGTTAGTATTTCCATTTACATCACTAATGCCATTACCAAAGAAATGATTATATCCATAATAAGTTAAATAACTAACTAAAGCTACTAAAATAATACTTAAGAAAAACTTAACTATATTTTTTTTAAATTTTCTTTTTCTTCTTGCCATAACTAATCCTTTAATAAATTATATACTTCATCTTTATCTAAATTATGCGTTTTATGCATAAAATCAGGGAGCAAATGTAAATGTATATGTTTAATAGCTTGAGAGTCGCCATAATTAATTAAAAATGTTGATGCACACTTATCAAGTTTAAACATTAATTCTTTAGTAAATTTCTTACCAATACTAATCATTTTAATTAAAACTTCATTAGGTATTTCATAAATATCTTCAAAGTGTTCCTTGGGAATAACTAAAGTATGTCCATCTGTATCTGGAAATGCATCAAGCATAACAAGTATATCATCATCTTCATATAATATTTTTGAAGGAATTTCTTTTCTTACAATTTTACAAAATAAACAATCATCTTTCATTTTAATTTCACCATAATAAGTATACCAAATCCTGTGTACTTTTGTAAAGTAAATGCATATACTTAATTAGGAGCGTGATTAATTTGTCTAGTTTTAAAGAAATAGTTACTAAAGCAGTTATTGGTAAAGCAAAAAAAACTAACAGTAATTCTTTTACATTAACTCCCGAAGAAATACCAAACACAGTCCTTGGTTGTTGGGTTATAAATCATTCATTTAATGGTGTAAAAGGCACTAATGGTAGCGTTACAATAAATGGTAATTTTGATGTAAATGTATGGTACTCATATGATGCTGATAAAAAAACTGCTGTTACAACAAAGAAATTTAGTTATACAGATAATCTAAATGTACCACTTCGAAATGATGCTAATATGGATGGTGCTAGTGAAATTATTGTTAGATGTTTAAAACAACCAACCGTATCAAATGTAAAATGTGAAAATGGAAATGTCTATTTAGATATTGAGAAAGAAATGGGAGTAGAAATCATCGGAGATGCTAAAGTAAAAATTAGTGTTGAAGATGATTACGACGATTACGATGAAATTGTTGATGAAGAAGAAGTTAATGAAGTAATAGATAATGTTGATGAAAATTACTTAGATAACAATTAGAATAAATCACCTAGAAAAAAGGTGATTTTATTTTGTAAGTAATATTTTTTAAGCACTTTTATTTTTTTATATTAATTCATACTTTCTTACAGTTATTCTCTCATCACTACAATACTCTATAATAAATCTATTATCTTTTTTACAAATAATTATTCCAATAGTTTTATTTTGCATAGGTGTTTTTAAATTTTTATCTATATAATTCATGTATACTTCAATTTGACCAATATGTTCTTTTTTTAATTCAGTTACCTTTAATTCTACGACAACATAGCAATTAAATTCAATATTATATAAAAGTAAATCAATATAATTATAGGTATTACCTACTTTAATTTGATATTCATTGGAAATAAAACAAAACGAATTACCTAATTCCCTTAAAAAAAATGGAATATCTTCAAGAATTAATTTTTGTAACATCTTTTCTGATATGATTTCATAATTAAAAGAATTTCTTATAACTATTGGATTTTTAATGAGATCTTCAACTTTAGTTTCTTTATGTTCAATCAATTTTTGTTTTGTTTTATTATCTAATCTTTCATATTCATTATTTTTTATTCGTTCACATAGTTGTCTTTTTGATAAATTGTTTTTTATCGTTATATCAATGTAATAATTTATCTTATTTTTATCTTTAAATGATAACAATTGCAAATAATGGCTCCAGGTTAAAAGGGCAAACGGTGGTTGCCCTTTTTGGAAATTATAAAATTTTCTCATATATTTTAGTGTACGAGTCGAGTATCCCTTACCAAATTCTTTTGTTAATTTTTTAGAATACTCCTTTATAATTCCTTCACCATAATGCTTACCTGCTTCACTTAATAATTTACCTACATTATAATAAGTTGTTAAATCACTTTTATTTTTAGAGTAGTCTTTAATTTTTTTAGTTATTTCATTATTTATTATTTCTGTTTTTATTTCCTTATAATAATTCATAATTTCCATCCTTTCAATTTAATTTAGTCCGACATTCGTCAACCCACTTAAATTACTTTCTCAAAAGTAATATCTTCAATAATGATATGATAAATGCCACATATATTTAAACGAACACTATCCCGATCATCATAATTAATAACTAAATTACCATTACTTACTCTATTATTTAAATTTAATACATTAACTCTTCCATCAATTATCTGATAACCATAATTTATATAACCAAAAAAAGAATTAATAAAATCAAATAAAGGTAATTTATTAGCAAATATTTTAGAAAGTATAAAAGCTTTTTCTTCTGAAATATCACTATTTAAAATAATTGTTTTCATTATAATCCCTCCTTTAGGGATTGTATTATAAAGAGAAAAAATAAGGCTTGCAACACTTTCGACAAAACATGTCAAAATGTTGCAAGCAGTTGTGTAAATAAAATGAAAAAAGATGCTTATTCAGCATCTTTTTCGTTAATTTCTTCTTCTGTTTCTATATCATCTTCGATATCATCAATTCCATCAACAATACTTTGTGTATCATTAACTACATCTTCGTTATCCATAAGTTTTTCTTCTAAAACTTCTTGAGCATCATCAGTTAAAATTGCTTTTTCAAGTTCTATATCAATACTATTATATTGACTATAACCAGTACCAGCAGGTATTAGTTTACCAATAATAACGTTTTCTTTTAGACCTTGAAGTCTATCAACTTTACCATGGATTGCAGCATCAGTTAAAACTCTAGTTGTTTCTTGGAATGATGCAGCAGATAAGAATGAGTCTGTTTCCAAAGATGATTTAGTAATACCAAGCATAATTGGATTACCTTTAGCAGGAGTTTTTCCAGCTATAATAACTGGTTTATTACCTTCTGTAAAGTCTCTTAGTGATACTGCAAGACCTTCAACAAAGTCTGAATCTCCAGCATCAGTAATTCTTACTTTATTTATCATACGTTTACAAATAATTTCAATATGTTTGTCTGAAATATCAACACCTTGTAATTTATAAACTTTTTGAACTTCTTTTAATATGTATTCTTGTGCAGTAAGCGGATCAGTTACAGCTAGTAATTCTTTTGGTGAAATAACACCTTCAGTTAATTTATCTCCAGCTTCAACTTCATCACCAACAGCAACACGAAGTTTCATATTGTAATTAGTTACATGTTCATGACATCCAGCTTCATTTTCAATAGTAATTGTATGTTTACCATTGTTTTCTTCAATACCAATAACTTTACCAGTAACTTCCGCAATTGTAGCTTTTCCTTTTGGAATACGTGCTTCAAACAACTCTTCAACCCTTGGTAACCCTTGAGTAATATCATCACCAGATGCAACACCACCGGTATGGAATGTACGCATAGTAAGCTGTGTACCAGGTTCACCAATTGATTGAGCGGCCATAATACCAACAGCTTCACCTTTTTCAACTAAGTTACCAGTTGCAAGGTTACGACCATAACATTTTTGACATACCCCATTATTTGATTTACATGTTAGAACACTTCTAATTTCAACCTTTTTAATACCAGCCTTAGTAATTTTAATAACTGCATTTTCATTAATCATTTCTCCAGCTTCCACAATAGTTTCTTTAGTTTCTGGATTAACAATTTTCTTAGATGCAAATCTTCCTAGAATACGTTCAGCAAGAGGTTCAATAACTGAGTTATCTTTTTCATTTAATAAATCATATACTACAAGCCCTTGATGTGTACCACAATCAAATTCTTTAACAATTATATCTTGAGCAACATCAACAAGTCTTCTTGTTAAGTATCCTGAGTCTGCAGTTCTTAATGCAGTATCGGCATCTCCTTTACGAGAACCATGTGTTGATAAGAAGAATTCAGACACAGAAAGACCTTCAATAAATGATGATGTAATTGGAATTTCTACAGTTGAACCATCTGGTTTTGCCATTAAACCACGCATACCAGCAAGTTGTGTAAAGTTTGAAATTTTACCACGAGCACCTGAGTTCATCATCATAAATAATGGATTATCAAAATCATTTTCACTTATTGCTTTAAGTTCGTTCTTTACATCATCGGTTGCTTTAGTCCAAACATCGATAACACTTTGATATCTTTCCTGATTAGTAATAAGACCTCTTTGATATTGTTTATTAATTTTATCAACTTTAGCCTTTGCAGCTTCAATAATTTCACCCTTTTTCTCACTTCTTACAACATCCGCAATAGATACTGTAATACCAGCGATAGTTGAATATTTGAAACCTAAATTCTTTAATTTATCAAGCATAATAGATGTTTCAGTTGTTTTATATCTTTTAAATACTTGGGCAATTAATTGACCTAAAGTTTTTTGAACAAATGGAGTAACAAGTTCCATTTTAGCTATTTCTTCAGGTATATTAGAACCCATTGGTAAGAAATACTTATCCGGAGTAATTCCTTCAATATTAGCTTTAGTACCTTCTTCTACATATGGGAATGTATCAGGTAATATTTCATTAAATTTAATTTTACCTACAGTTGTAACTAAGTATTTATCTCTTTGTTCATCTGTAAATAATTTATATTTAAATGAATTAACAGGAATAGCAATTCTTGTATGCAATGTTATTTCTTTCCTTTCATATGCCATTAAGGCTTCATTTGGATCTTTATAAACGTGACCTTCATTAGGCTCTCCAGCATACTCAATAGTTAAATAACAGTTACCAAGTACCATATCTTGACTTGGTGTAACAATTGGTTTTCCATCTTTTGGATTTAGAATATTATTAGCACTAAGCATTAAGATTCTAGCTTCAGCTTTTGCTTCTTCAGAAAGTGGAATATGAATAGCCATTTGGTCACCATCGAAGTCAGCATTAAATCCTGCACAAACAAGTGGATGTAATCTTATAGCTTTACCACCAACAAGTACTGGTTCAAATGCTTGAATACCTAGTCTATGTAGTGTTGGAGCTCTATTTAGTAATACTGGATGTTCAGTAATTACATCTTCAACAATATCCCAAATTGATTCATCACGAGAATCGATTAATTTTTTAGCACCTTTAATGTTATGAGCTAAACCTCTTTCAACAATACCATTAATTACATGTGGTTTAAATAATTCAATAGCCATTTCTTTCGGAAGACCACATTGATGCATTTTAAGGTTTGGCCCAACTACGATAACAGAACGACCAGAATAGTCAACTCTCTTACCAAGTAAGTTTTGACGGAAACGTCCTTGTTTACCTTTCAACATACTAGATAAACTTTTAAGTGGTCTATTACTTGCTGCAGTAATACTTCTTCCTCTTCTACCATTATCAAATAATGAGTCAACAGCTTCTTGAAGCATACGTTTTTCATTTTGAACAATAATAGTTGGAGCACCAAGTTCTAGTAATTTCTTTAAACGATTATTTCTATTAATAATTCTACGATATAAATCATTTAAATCGCTAGTTGCAAATCTACCACCATCAAGTTGAATCATTGGTCTTAATTCTGGTGGAATAACTGGTAACACATCTAGAACCATCCATTCTGGTTTATTTCCAGATTCTTGGAAAGCAACTAAGCAATCAAGTCTCTTAACAAGACGAATTCTTTTTTGTCCAGTTGTATTTTCAAGTTCGCGTCTTAAATCTTCAACTTCTTTATCGATATCAACTTGTTTTAATAGTTCTTTAATAGCTTCAGCACCCATACCTACCTTAAAAGTATTTCCATACTTTTCATAATAAGCACGATATTCTTTATCAGATAAAGTTTGTTTAACTTCTAATGGTGCAGCCCCTGGATCAATTACTACATAACTTACGAAATATAATACTTCTTCCAAATCCCTCGGAGACATATCTAGGACAAGTCCCATTTTAGAAGGAACACCTTTAAAGAACCATATGTGAGAACAAGGAGCAGCAAGTTCAATGTGCCCCATTCTTTCTCTTCTTACCTTTGAACGAGTTACTTCAACTCCACAACGGTCACATACGATATTTTTATATCTTAATCTTTTATATTTACCACAAGAACATTCAAAATCTTTTGTTGGTCCAAAAATCTTTTCACAGAATAGACCATCTCTTTCAGGTTTTAGGGTACGATAATTAATTGTTTCAGGCTTTTTAACTTCTCCATAAGACCATGAACGAATTTTTTCAGGTGAAGCAATGCTTACCTTAATTCCTTTAAATTTACTAACATCTATCATTATTCTTCACCTTCCCCATCATCTAAAATATCTTCTTCAATATCTCCTGGAAACTCAAGATTATCTAAATCATCATCTTCTTCGAAGTCATCTTGATATTCTTCAATATCTTCATTTATTTCTTCATCATTATTAAGTTCATTAGTTGTAACATCAATTTCATCAATTCTAAAGGCATCATTATCATCTTCATCCTCTTCAATGTCTTTAAATTCTACCACATTATCATCATTATCAATTACTTGAACATCTAATCCTAATGCTTGGAATTCTTTAACTAATACTCTAAACGATTCAGGAACACCAGCTTGGTCAATTATTTTTCCTTTAACTAGTGACTCATATACTTTAACACGACCTGTGATATCATCGGCTTTAACAGTTAAAATTTCTTGTAGTACATGAGATGCACCATAAGCATATAATGCCCAAACTTCCATTTCTCCAAAACGTTGTCCACCGAATTGAGCTTTACCACCTAAAGGTTGTTGAGTAACAAGTGAATAAGGTCCAGTAGCTCTTGCATGTAGTTTATCATCAACCATATGGTGTAGTTTAACCATATACATAACACCAACATTAATTCTATGATCAAATGGTTCTCCAGTTCTACCATCATGTAGTTCAACTTTACCATCCGGAGCCATTCCAGCTTCTTTCATTTCTTCAGAAATATCTTCCCAAGTAGCACTATCAAATACCGGAGTAGCATAATGAACACCTAATTTTTTACCAGCCATACCTAAGTGTAATTCTAGAATTTGTCCAATATTCATACGAGATGGAACACCTAATGGATTAAGCATAACATCTACTGGTCTACCATCTGGTAAGTAAGGCATATCTTCTTCAGGAAGTACTAAGGAAATAACCCCTTTATTTCCATGACGTCCAGACATTTTATCTCCAACTTGAATCTTACGTTTTTGAATAATATATACTCTTATTATTTTAGATACTCCAGCTGGTAGTTCATCACTATTTTCTTTAGTATAAACCTTAACATCATGAACAATACCACCAGCACCATGTTCAACACGAAGAGATGTATCTCTAACTTCACGAGTTTTTTCTCCAAATATTGCATGTAGCAATTTTTCTTCACTAGTTAATTCTTGAACACCTTTTGGTGTAACTTTACCAACTAAAATATCTCCATCTCTAACTTCAGTACCAATTTTAACAATACCATCGCTATCCAAATTTTTACGAGCATCTTCCCCAACATTTGGAATATCTCTAGTAATTTCTTCTGGCCCTAGTTTAGTATCACGACAATCAATATCGTAATGTGATATATGAAGTGATGTATAAACATCATCTTTTACTAATCTTTCATTTAAGATAACTGCATCTTCATAGTTATAACCTTCAAATGTCATGAATGCTACAGTTAAGTTTTTACCAAGTGCTAGTTCACCCATGTCTGTAGATGGACCATCCGCTATAACTTGACCACGGCTTACAACATCTCCAGATTTAACAATTGGATGATGATTAATACAACTTGATGCATTACTTCTTTCATAATTTGCTAAATGATATGTATCTTTACCACCAGCGGTTTTAACGATAATTTTTAAACCATCAGCATATTCAACAACGCCATCAGCTTTACAAACAATTGTAGATCCTGAATCTCTTGCAGCTATGCATTCAACACCTGTTCCAACAATTGGAGCTTCACAGGTAAGTAAAGGCACTGCTTGACGTTGCATGTTAGCACCCATTAGAGTTCTATGTGCATCATCGAATTCCAAAAATGGAATACAACTTGTTGTAATTGCAACAACTTGACTTGGAGCAACATCAACGTAATCAATTTTTTCTCTTTTTACATAAATCGTATCACCATTGTAACGAGCTACAACTTCATCATCAACAATTTTATTATCATCATCTAATTTAACAGCAGCTTGACTAATAGCATGTCCTTTTTCTTCATCAGCAGTTAAATAACATACCTCATCAGTAACAACACCATTAACAACTTTATGATATGGAGTCATTATAAATCCATAGTCATTAATTTTAGCATAACCAGCTAGTGATGTAATAAGACCAATATTTTGTCCTTCTGGTGATTCGATTGGACAAATACGACCATAGTGTGATGCATTAACGTCACGAACATCCATACCAGCACGATCACGAGATAAACCTCCAGGTCCAAGACTTGATAGACGTCTCTTATCTGTTAACTCAGCAATTGGATTAATTTGATCCATAAATTTTGATAATTGTGAAGAACCAAAGAACTCCTTTAAAGCTGCTGTAACAGGCCTAATGTTAATTAATGTTTTAGGTGTTACAGTATCTAATTCTTGAGTAGTCATTCTTTCACGAATTACTCTTTCCATTCTAGCCATACCAATTCTAAATTGATTTTGAATTAGTTCTCCAACTTGACGAACACGACGATTTCCTAGGTTATCTATTTCATCATCAGAACCTATTCCTTTATGTAAACCTATATAATAATTAAGGGATGCATAAACATCTGGAATAGTTAATCTTCTTATATCAACACTTTGATCAACACCAATAATATTTAGTGTTTTTTTACTGTCTTCTGGATCAATAACTTTAACAACTTGAACGTTTTTATAATCATCTAATTCTTCATTAACTAAGATTTCTTTTACATTTAATCCTTTTTCAAAATAAGGTTTTAATTCTTCTAAAAGTTCTTTTGATAAAACATCTCCAGCCTTAGCAATCGTTTTGTTATCAAAAACTAAAGGTTCTGCCAACGTTAAACCTTCTAATCTATCTAATACATTTAACTTTTTATTAAATTTATAACGGCCAACTTTTGCTAAATCATAACGGAATCTATCAAAAAATCTTGTAATTAACTGATTCTTTGAAGAATCTAATGTAGCAGGTTCTCCAGGTCTTAACTTTTCATAAATTTCAAGTAAAGCTTCATCTGTATTATTAGTTGAATCTTTTTCCAATGTATTTTTGATATAATCATTATCACCAAATACGCTTATAATATCTTCATCACTAGATAAACCTAAAGCTCTTAAGAACGTTGTAACAGTCACTTTTCTAGTTCTATCAATTCTAACATATAAAACATCTCTAGCATCTGTTTCATATTCTAGCCAAGTACCTTTATTAGGTATTAGTTCTCCGCTAATAATATGGCGTCCATTCTTATCAATTTCCTTTTTGAAATATACACTTGGACTACGAACTAATTGTGATACAATTACACGTTCAGCCCCATTAATAATAAATGTTCCTGCATCAGTCATTAAAGGCATGTCCCCTAAGAATATTGTTTGTTCTTTTACTTCACCAGTTTCATGAATATAAAGACGAGCTTCCACCTTTAATGGAGCAGCATAGTTTACCATTCTTTCTTTTGCTTCTTTAATTGAATATCTTGGTTCATCAAAATAATAATCACCAAATTCTAGTGAAATATTACCAGTAAAACTTTCAACTGGAAATAAATCATCAAATATCTCTTTGATACCATTTTCTAGAAATTCTTTGTATGATTTTTTTTGAACTTCCAATAAATCATTCAACTCTAAAACGTTTTTCGTCTTCGAAAAACTTCTTCTTTCACGATAGTCACCAAATTTTTTAACTTTATAAGCCACGATATCACCCCATACACAATTTTTTAAGACTATTTTTTTCTTCGTTTTTATTTAAAAAATAAATACGCCACCAATTTAAAATTGTAAAGCTTAATTAACAATTTGTCAATTAATTTTTGCTTTAAACACAAAAAAACCTTTACTTTTTGCTACAACTTCTACATTATAACAAGATTTTATTGAATTTACTGTCGATTTAGCACCTTGGTCTTTATTTATAACAAACCATAGCTCACCATTATCTAAAAGATGATTTTTTGCTCCCTTCAAAATATTTAGTACTGTTTCTTTCCCTGCTCTAATCGGTGGATTAGTTATTATATATTCATATTTATTTTTTACACATTCATAAGCATTACTTTCGTAAGCTTTACCATTTACTTCATTTATTTTAATATTTCTTTCACATAAATGAAGAGCTCTTTTGTTTACGTCTATTAATTCAACTTTTTTATTTAATACTTTCCCTATAACAATTCCCATGAATCCATAACCACAACCAACATCTAATACATCCCCATCACTTTTATCGTCATGTTTTTCCTTTATAAACGACTCAACTAATAATTTTGATGCATAATCAATTTTATTTTTGGCAAAAACTCCATTGTCACTAAAAAACTCAAAATTAATATTTTCATAATTATATATCAGTTTTCTTAGCTCGCTCTTTAAATTTTCATTGTTTGTAAAATAATGTTCCAAAGGCACTTTCCCCTTTTCTCGATATAAAATCATTATACAACAAAAACTTGTACTTCGTCAACAATTAAAGCACAAGTTTTTAACAAATTTTGTAGCAACAAATTAAGTAAAATTATCCACTTTGTTTATTAATAATGATTATTCAATAACTAATTCACAAATATCACTATTTACTTTATTATTTTTATTAGCAACTATTTTCTTATTATTACTACATTCAATAACATTAAATTTTTCTAAATTATAAACCTTAGCCACTTCTTCTTCATCTTTATTACTTATAATTTTAAAATCCATATCATCAACTAAATCATCAAAAGTTAATTTTTCATCTTGAAGCACATAACTAAGTTCATAAATATTATCTTGATCATACTTAACGTTTAATGAATTTATTCCATAATAGTAATAACCCTTTTCTTTTATTAAATTAGATAATTTTAATTCATTATTATTAACTATTTCAAAACTATAATCATTATAAATATCACTAGATATTAACTTAGTATCTATTAATGTTATAGTATTATCTTTTAACAAATCCACTCTACCAATTACATCAATATAATCATATATTCTATATTTACTTAAATCATCTGTTGTTTTAATATTTAAAGTATAATCTAAATTAAAATTAACATATCCATTTAATACTTCTTCACTTTTAGTATATGCTGCAAGTTCAATACTTTCATTACCACTAATTCTACTTATTTTACCATGAATTCTAACAAATTTATTTTTATATTCATTAAAACTATCTTTAGGATCTTGTAAAAATTTATTTATACTAATTATATCTAATAACTCATTATTACAAACATAGCTACTTCTATAACCATAATCTAAATTAAGATTATTATTACAATCATATACTCTATAAAAGAAACTATTATATGTTTTCATTTTATCGCTGCTTTTAATAACATAACTATAAATAGGAACATATTTTAATTTAAATGCTAGTAATACATCTACACCATAACTCATTGTAAAAAGTAAAACAGGAATTAAAATCACTAAGAAAATATTTCTTTTTTTCTTTAAACAAAAACATACTTCAATTAAAATCACACCAATAACTAAACTAATTACTCTAAATATGCTATATTTGTTTATTATAAAAGGTACTATCATCAAAGTTAATCCAATTCCAAGTAACCATATCAATCTTTTTTTCAAATTTACCACCTTAAATATATTATACTCCAAAAAAGCATTAAAAAAAAGTTGAAATTAATCAACTTTTCAAATTTACTAATTTAAAGCGTCTTTTAATTTGCTTCCAGCTTTAAATGAAGCAACTGTCTTAGCAGGAATTTTAATAGCTTCTTTAGTTAATGGATTGATTCCTTCTCTAGCAGCTCTTTTTTTAGCACTAAATGTACCAAAACCAACTAAAGCAACCTTTCCATCTTTTTTTAATCCAGCAGTAATACCTGCGATTGTAGCATCAAGAGCACGAGCAGCATCAGCTTTAGAAAGTCCAGCTTCTTTTGCAATTAATTCCACTAATTCTGTTTTAGACATAATATTTACCTCCCTATTATCTAAAATATTTCGTAGGAACATTGTCCTTACATATTAAGACTACCAAAAAATCTAGGTAAAATCAATAACTAAATTAAAATTTTTATTTATTTTATTAAAAAATTAATTATTTTTACTTGTTTTTGACAACTCTATGGAACAAAAGGTTGCCTTAAAAGTCCATTTTCAGTTCTTTCTAAGTATTTTATCAAACATTTTATTTCCGGTTTAATATATATTACATCTTTATCTTTTATTTTTACAACAGCCTTAGATTTCTTCATTTTTAATATTTTATCCGCTAAATTTCTTTTCTTTCCCAAAATGACTTTTCCAACGTACACTATTTTTTTATTTAAATGTTCTCCCAAAACTAAACTAATTACATGACTTTCTTCTTTATTAATATATCCAAGAATTATAAAATCCCCACTTTTATAATTCTTTATTTTTAACCAATTATCACTTCTTTCATTAACTAAATATTTGCTATTAATTTTTTTAGCTACAATTCCTTCCATATCCAACTTTTTAATAGCATTAAATAATTTAGTCCCATCCCCTATTACATAAGTACTTTTAATAAATACATCATTATCTTTATAATTACTTAATACATCTTTTCTTTCTAATAAACTTAAATTAATTAAATCTTTACCTTCATATATTACATCAAAACATATAAATATAACTGGATTAGTTTTACTTAAAAATTCTATAGTTTTTTTATTTTTTAAATGTATTCTTTTTTGCAACTTAGAAAATGATACTTTATTATTATCAAGCATTATTATTTCTCCATCAAATATTACATTACCTTTAACCATCTTACATAAAACCATCATTTCTGGAAACAAGCATGTAATATCTATACCATATCTGCTTCTTATTACAACTTTATCCTTACTTACAAAAACTAAAACTCTTATGCCATCATACTTTACTTCATATAAATATTCTTTACTATCAAATACTTCTCGAACCTCACCAAGAAGCATTGGTTTTATATCTTTATTCCACAAACTCATTTTGCATCCTTCAGACTTTTTTCTAACGCTTTCATCAAATCATTAATTTGCTTTTTGTTATTTCTTTTAATTTTTGTAATCTTTTTACCATCTAGCTTCTCATCAATTGCTTTTTTTATTCTATCCTGATATTCATCTTTATACTTGCTTGGTTCAAAATCTCCTTTCATACTTTCGATTAATTTAATAGCTAAATCTAATTCTTTACTTGTAATTTTAGAATTCATTTCTTTTTCAGGAATATGTACCTCTTCTTCAAAATACAAAGTTGTTAAAATAATTCCATTATCCACTAACTTTAATATTCCATAATAAAATTTTGGCCCAATTACAGTTTTAATTAATGCTACCCTTTTAGTTTTCTTTAATGCTTCATAAAATAAATTATAGGCTTTAGACTTACCTTCTGTATTTAAAAAATAACTTTTTTCAAAATACCACGGGGACACACTACCTTCTTTTATAAAACATATTACTTCAATTTCTTTATCCCAATCGGGTTTTAAATTATCAAGTTCTGCTTTACTAAAAACCAAATAATTATCTTTTTCGAATTGATAACCTTTTACAATATCATTTTCTTTTAAATCTTTTTTACACTTTGGACAATACTTAATATACTTTACTCTATTTAAGCACTTTTTATGTAACTGATTAAAAGAAGTATCATTATTTTTAATAATTGGATTAAGTAACACAGGAATATTTACTAAAGCAAAAGAAATATTAGAATGTATATTAGGCATTTTAATCACCATTTATATTATTTCTAATATTTCTTGTTTTATGTATTATTTATAGTCTTATATTTTTACTTTTTCTGTTTCCAGATAATAAACCATTTGCAAAATAATTATTATATTTTTCCGTAAACAATGTACAGTGTTTTATTTCTTCTTCAATATGTTCATGTTTTATAAGTTCTATTTCTTCATTATTAATATTTAAGCCATGTTCTCCAATATTCCAATCATCCATATACATAAACTTTTTATTTTCAACATTATAGAATCTATGTCTATGTATTGTTGTAATAACTGTCCCATCAGAAAAATACCAATTGTCATAACATGTATGTTTTTTATTCATTTCTCCATCACATTCAACAACTGTATCTGTATCTAGTTCTAATGTAAACGGATTAATACATATTACTTTATCTCCGATCCTTATATCTTTTAATTTCTTACGTTTTCTTTTTTTCTTTCCCTTTTCATCTATTTCTTCAACATCTATTAAAGTTTCAGGAGACAGACAAATGCTAATATATCTACACGAATAGAATTTTGAGTCTCCGATGTCATTAGGATGAAATTGTGCAGCAACAACCTCATTTTCTACGGATGAAAAAGTATCTTGAATTTTGCTTGCTCTAGCCAATTGTTGTTTCCTTACCAATAATATATCCGAAAGTCCTGAACAATCGTTAAATGTCCGAAGAAGAAAATATTCTGATACATTTTTGCCATCATGTGTGTTACCATCAAAATAAAGATAATTCTCGGTATCTTCATAATTTCCATAGCCAAAGTTTCCGATACTAGCTAATTCTTCACTAGTATACAAGTAATTATCACTTTTAAAATTATTTGAATAACTTGAATTCATCCATTCTTCCCATGTCATATTTGGGTCTGCTTGAAAAAAGATGTCATTTATATAAAATTTTAACGTTTTTTTATCAAAATAAATATAGCATTTATCCATTGTATTTCCACTTAACAAAACTATTTTATTTTCTTCATCCCAAGAAAGTTCTCCACCATTTTCACATTTTGACAATTCCATATTGAATTCATAACCTTCCGTAGGCCAATTACTCGAGTTAATCATTTCATAGTTTCCATTATTGTTCTCCAACATTATAGTTAAACTTCGATTATTTTTTTTATTATTTTTTTCAAAACTTTCTAAAGTAGTTTCACTTTTATCATATAATACAATCACACTCATTGAAATCAAACTTAATAAAATAATAAATAATATAATTTTTTTCTTCATAACGCGCCTCGCAACAACATATCTATTGTTAATAATATATTACAACACATATGTTCACAAGTCAACTTATTTGTTGTAATCAATGATATAAATAACATGGTGATATAAATGTATTATACAGAAAGGCTTAAATGGGTACGTGATTGTAAAAATATTACCCAAAAAGAAATTGCAGATTTTTTAAATATCAAACAACAACAATACGCTAGATACGAAAAAGGAGTTAATGCCATGCCAATTACATACCTAAAAGATATTTGCAAATATTTAGATGTATCAGCAGATTATATAATTGGTTTAACTGATGAAATGAACCCTTGTCCAAAAGAAAAATGAGACTTTTTGTTCTCATTTTTTTATAAAGCTTTTATTTCTCTTTTAGTCTTATTAATTTTATTTTCTATATTAACTCTTTCTACTACAAATATCATTATAATAGCATTAACAGTAAAAGAACCGCCATAACTTAAGAATGGAAGTGGTACACCAGTTAAAGGAATTAAAGCTAGAACCCCAAGTAAGTTAACTAAAATATGCAAAGTAAAATACCAAAATGTTCCATACGCTAAAATTGAACATCGTAAGTTTTCACTTGTCTTAGCAATTTTTAATATTCTTGATAAAATATAAGCATAACCTAAAATAATGATTATTCCTGTCACAAGGCCCAATTCTTCAACAATAATTGGAAATATAAAATCAGTGTGTGACTCTGGCAGATACAAATATTTTTGAGTAGAATTACCAAGACCTACACCAAATAAACCACCAT
>ULOH01029454.1_pt1 | contig 85167 bp, 110 predicted proteins | sample 1952421 | NCBI WGS metagenome assembly ULOH01 (sample SAMEA4835599, study PRJEB28245) | human gut metagenome | biome: gut microbiome; material: fecal sample | place: Denmark | collected 2008
TTCCGGAACTAAACAAATTCCAATTTGTATAAATTTTCTCAAAAAATAAAAAAGGAACGAATAAATGGAAGAATTTAAAACAATAAGTAATAATGTAGAAGCAGAAATAGTTGAAAAGAAATCAAAATTCATAGCTCATGTATTTTATATAGAGTCAGTAGAAGAAGCAGAAGCATATATAAAGGAAATGAAAAAGAAATACCATGATGCAAGACACAATGTTTTTGCATATGCTTTAGAAACCGGTGACGGTGGAATAGCAATAAAATTTAATGATGACCGGAGAGCCTTCTGGAACAGCTGGAAGTCCAATATTAAAAATAGTATTAGAAAAGGGATTATCAAATGTTTTGGTTGTGGTAACAAGATATTTTGGAGGAATTCTATTAGGCACAGGAGGACTTGTAAGAGCCTACTCTGAAGCTACAATAAAAGCACTGGAAAAAGCAAAGATAGTAAATAAGAAAAAAGGATATAAAGTAAAAATAGTTACAGCATATGATCAAATAGAACAATTTAATTACTATGTAAATAAAAACAAGTTAAAGGTTATTAATACAGAATATTTGGAAAATATAGAATTTATGGTGGAAATGGCAGAGGAGCAATTAAATGAAATTACAAATAACAACAGTAAAAATCCTTTAAAAATTATAAAATATGATATTTTAAAAGAAAAATATATTGATATATAGCCACTTACGACCAAAATTAGAAAAAATTTCCAAAAAACTATTGCAATATTTATAAAATAATATTATAATTCAAATTGTAAAAAAATTACAAATATATTTTTAGGGGGTATAGTTTTGAAAGAGAAAATTACAGTTTTGATTGCAGATGATAATCCAGATTTTGCAATGACATTAATAGGCTATTTGGAGAAAGAAGATGATATGGAGGTAATTGGTGTTGCCAAAGATGGTAAAGAGGCATGCGACATGATATTAAATACAAAGCCAGATATTGTTTTACTAGATGTTATAATGCCATATTTAGATGGGTTAGGAGTACTAGAAAAAATATCGGCATCATCAATGGATAAAAAGCCAATATGCATAATGTTATCAGCTGTTGGTCAAACTAAAATAACTCAACAAGCAATAAGCCTAGGAGCAGAATATTATGTAATAAAACCTTTTGATATAGAATTATTAATTAAAAGAATAAGAGATATAAAATATTTTGAACCAAAACAAAACCAAGGTGTAACAATAAATAGAGAAATTAAAGCTCCATACATAGACATTCCAAAAGAAAACAAGAAAAGTGAAGATAACCTAGAAGCTCTAGTTACAAATGTTATACATGAACTAGGTGTTCCAGCACATATAAAAGGTTATCAATATTTAAGAGAAGCTATAATGATGGTTATAAATGATATAGATATCATAAACCAAATAACAAAACAATTATATCCAGAAATAGCAGAAAAATACAAAACGACACCAAGTAGAGTAGAAAGAGCAATACGTCATGCAATAGAAGTAGCATGGGCAAGAGGACAAGCTGATGCTGTAGAAAACATATTTGGATATACAATTTCAGCAGCAAAAGGAAAACCAACTAATAGCGAATTTATAGCAATGATAGCTGACAAATTAAGATTAGAATTAAAAACAGCATAGAAAAGAAAAAACCTCGGAAATTTTATTTCCGAGGTTTTGAAATATATTGATTTGTCTATCTCTTTGAGAATTGAGGTGCCTTTCTTGCTTTTTTAAGTCCGTATTTTTTACGTTCTTTCATTCTTGCATCTCTTGTTAAGAATCCAGCAGATTTTAAAGCTGGTCTGTATTCGCTGTTAGCTTCTACAAGTGCTCTTGCTATACCATGTCTTACAGCACCTGCTTGACCACTTATTCCTCCACCTGTTACTTTTGCAATTACATCAAATTTATCTAAAGAGTTTGTTGTAACTAATGGTTGTTTTACTATAACTTTCAAAGTTTCAATACCAAAGAATTCATCAAGTGGTTTGTTGTTTACAGTAATATTACCATTACCATTTACTAATCTAACTCTTGCAATTGATTTTTTTCTTCTACCTGTTCCATAGAATGATATTTTTTCTTTTTTTGTTGCCATATTATTTTACCTCCCAAATTTCAGGTTTTTGAGCTTGATTTTCATGTTCTGCTCCTGCATATATTCTTACTTTGTTAATCATTTTTCTTCCTAATCTATTATGTGGAAGCATTCCTTTAATTGCAAGCATCATTGCTTTTTCTGGATTATTAGAAAGCATATCTTTTGCAGAAATTTCTTTCATTCCTCCAATATATCCTGAATGATGTCTATATACTTTTTGATCTAATTTTTTTCCTGTTAAAATTACATCTTTGCAGTTTAATATTATAACATGATCACCTGTATCTTGGTTAGGTGTAAATGTTGGTTTGTGTTTTCCTCTTAATAATTTTGCAGCTTCAGCAGCTACTCTACCTAATGGTTTTTGACTAGCGTCTATTATATACCATTTGCTTTCAACTTCATTATTTTTTGCCATATATGTTGTATTATTCATTAGAAACTGTTCCTCCTATCATATTTTAAAGATTATATTGTAAAATATATTATTAACTACCGGGTAATAGGTTAAAAACATATTACTACAAATATTCATACTCAACTATTTTAATATATAAATAAAAAAAAGTCAATAAAAAGTCAATAAAAAGTCAATAAAAACCTTGACATTTTTAAAAAAATACTGTATTATTATTAAGTCGTAAAGAAGAAGTAACCCTTCTCACCTTATCTAGTATGGAAAAAGGTTAATATTTAAGTTAAATAAATTTAAGTATTGTGGGTAACTTGTTCTTTTGGAACAAGTTTTTTCATTTGTTAAAAATATTAAACAAAGCAAGACGAAGATTTTTATTTGTTTGGAGGTGAACAATATAAAACAAGATCAATTAATTAATGAGCAAATTAGATTTAGAGAAGTTCAAGTTATTGATGAACAAGGAAACAAATTAGGAAAAATGAATACACATGAGGCTATTGATTTAGCAGAAGGTAAAGATTTAGATTTAGTACTAGTGTCATCAAATCCTGAAAACCCAGTTTGTAAATTAATGGATTACGGAAAATACAAGTTTGAACAATCAAAAAGAGAAAAGGAATCTAAGAAAAAGCAAAAAACTGTTGAAGTAAAAGAAATAAGAGTTACACCAAATATAGAAGAACATGATTTTAATTTTAAAACAAAAAATGCTAAAAAATTCTTAGAGGATGGAAGTAAAGTTAAAATTACAGTAAGATTTAGAGGCAGAGAGTTAAGTTATGCAAAACTTGGTGAACAGGTATTAAATAAATTTGTAGAAAGTTTATCAGAGGTATCAACATTAGAAAAGAAACCTTTGTTAGAAGGAAAAAACATGTTTATAATACTAGCACCAATTAATAAATAAAAGATTATTAAGGAGGAATAAAAAATGCCAAAATTAAAAACAAATAAAGCAGCATCAAAAAGATATTCTTACACAGCAAGTGGAAAAGTAAAAAGAACATCAGCTAACTCAAGACACAGATTAGCTACAAAAACAAAAAGACAAAAAATGTCAAGAAGACCAAATGCTTATGTAGATAAAACATGTGAAGCAGGTATCAAAAAAATGTTACCATATGGAAATTAGAAAATAGGAAGGTGAATAAAAAATGGCAAGAGTAAAAACAGCAAGAATAACAAGAAAGAAACATAAAAAAGTATTAAAACAAGCAAAAGGATATTTTGGAGCAAAAAGCTATAGATTTAGAAATGCAAACCAAGCAGTTTTAAAATCATTATCTTATGCATATGTAGGAAGAAAAGATAAAAAAAGTGATTTTAGAAAATTATGGATAGCAAGAATAAATGCAGCAGCTAGAATGAACGGAACAACATATAGCAAATTAATAGCAGGTCTAAAAAAAGCTAATGTAACAATAAACAGAAAAATGTTAGCTGATTTAGCTGTAAATGATCCTAAAGCATTTACTGAAATTGCAGAAATAGCAAAAAAAGCATAATTTGAATTAAAACAATAAAAGGAAAGAATTGAAAATGAATTCAATTCTTTTTTTATTAAATAGGAAAAATCGAAGATTTTCCTATTCAATAAAAATGCTATAATCGCTATTGCCTTTGAGATTTCCTCATTTTATTCGGAAACTCAAATCGGCGAGAAGAAAAGTGTGGCAATGCCACTTTTCTTATTATTGTTTTTTCATTTTTGGTTTTGAAACCAGAGAAGCAATATAGCCAAAGAATATTGCTGCGGCAATTCCACCAGCGGCTGCGGCAGTACCACCGGTAAAGGCGCCAACTAGTCCGTTTTGTTGAACTTTTTCAATAGCTCCTTTTGCTAATAAGTTTCCAAAACCAGTTAAAGGAACAGTTGCACCTGCACCTGCAAAATCGACTAAATGTTGATATATTCCTAATCCTCCGTAGAATTGCACCGCTTGTTACAAATATAACTAAAATTCTTGCTGGTGTCAGCTTTGTTTTATCAATTAAAATTTGACCAATAATACAAATTAATCCTCCAACAACAAAAGCTTTTAAAAGCATAACCCAATTTAAATTATTAAAAAAATCTTGCATTTATATTACATCCTTTCTGTAAATTGAAATTTGTTTAAATTTCTATAGAAATCGCATGTGCAATTCCAGGAATTGATTCGCCTTGTTGTGAAGAAGTTGCGTTTGTAAGCGCACCTGTTGCAATTAAAAGAATTTTTTTTATTTTCTTTTGCTTTAATTGATTGAATAGATAGCCAGAAAATACACTAGCACAACAAGCACAACCAGAACCTCCAGAATGGGTATCTTGGTTTTCCTTATCAAAAATCATTACTCCACAATCATTGTAATTATTTTTAATGTTATAACCTTTAGCTTGGCATAGTTCTATTGAAATTTCTTTACCAATATAGCCTAAATCACCAGAAAATATTCCATCATAATAACTTGGATTTCTACCGGTATCTTTAAAATGTGTAACTAAAGTGTCTACAAAAGCAGGCGCCATAGCAGCTCCCATATTGTTTGCATCTTTTATTCCCATATCAACTATTTTACCAGTAGTTATACTTGTAATAAAAGGACCTTGACCTGTTTTAGAAATTATTGCAGAACCCGAACCTGTAACAGTCCATTGAGATGAAGGAGGCCTTTGATTTCCAAGCTCTAAAGGAAATCTAAATTGCTTTTCTGCACTACAAAAATGGCTAGAAGCAGCACAAAGAATATTACTTGCACCATTACCATCAATAAAAACAGAACCCAAGCTTAAAGCTTCTACAAAAGTAGAACAAGCCCCAAAAATTCCGAAAAAAGGAATGTTCAAGTCTCTTAATCCAAAACTAGAAGATATACACTGGTTAAGTAAATCACCTGCAAAACAATAATCTATTTGATCTACAGGTATCTTTGATTTTATAATACTTAAGTTTACGGTTTCTTTTATAATTTTGCTTTCAGCCTTTTCCCATGTTTTTTCTCCCCAAAATTCATCTTCTAAACATTTATCAAAATACTTAGCAAGAGGTCCATCGGCTTCTTTTGGACCAACAATACAAGCGGTATCTAATATTGTTATTGGATTATCAAATTTAATTGTTTGAGAACCTATTTTTTTCATATTATACCTCCAAATAATTATATAAAATTTGCTTATACTAATGTTATGGCTTGTGTATTAAAAATCAAATACACTATTCCAATTAAAATTGATGTGGAAATTCCGTATACCAAAACTGGACCTGCGACAGTAAACATTTTTGCACCTACTCCCATAACATAACCTTCCGATTTATATTCCATTGCAGGAGAAACTATTGAGTTTGCAAAACCTGTAATAGGAACAAGAGAACCAGCACCAGCAAATTTTCCTATTTTGTTAAAAACATTAAGTGCTGTTAGAAATGCACTTAAGAATATTAATAAAATGGAAACAATTGTAGAGCTTATATCTTGCGACAAACCTCTAAATTTACAAATCTCCATTATAAATTGCCCAATGCTACAAATTAAACCACCAACCCAAAATGCATTTAAACAATTTTTCCAAATTGGAGAATTTGGTGATTTTTTATTAACATATTCTTGATATTCTTTTTGAGTATTAATTGGTTCCATATTTTCCTCCTTTAAATTCTATTTTCATCTACGCTAAATGTAAGATCAATGGTAGAATAATATTCTATTATTTTGTTACCATCTATTTTTGCTTTTTGCTCTAAAACAGTAACAGATGAGATGTAATCTATTGTCTTAGAAGCTTCCAATATTGTTTTGGTAATTGCATCTTTCCATGAAACATTAGAAATACCAGTTAATTTTAAATGCTTTTCAATTGCCATAATTAATAAAACCTCCGAAAATAATATAATAATATAATTTCCTGAAATACTAAAAATATGCAAAAAATATATGTTTTAAATTAATATTACAATTAGATTACAATTAGATTACAATTAATCCAAAAATATTGACTTTTAAAGACTATATTATAAAATATACGTAAAGAAAATTTGGTTATAATAGTATATTTTGGGCAAACATTAAAAAAATTCAAGTTTAACAAGATAAAATATTGTAAATTATAAATATTAGAAAAAATAAAACTAAGGAGAAGAAAATGCAAAGCTGTTTAGGTCTTTATATAGAAAATAATATAATTAAATATGCAAAAACTTCAAAAGAACGTGAAACAGTGAAAGTAGAATCATATGGAGTAAAATTTTATGATGATTTAGAAAAAGCAATAAAACAAATTGTAACTGAAACATTTAGTTTTAAAACTCCAATAAGTACAAATTTAGCAGATGAACAATACACATATGCTAATGTATTTAGCTTGCTTAACAAAAAAGACCTAGAAAAAGCAATAGGTACAGAGTTCGACTATTTTTGTAATGAAAAAGGAAAAAACAGAAATGCTACAGAATATAGAAGATTGCTATTAGATAATTATGATGATAAAGACAAAACCGGAGTCCTATATGCTTATGTTGATAAATCAAGCATTGTAAGCAGATTACAATCACTAGATGGCTATAGAGTAAATACAATAATTCCTTTACCTATTGCAATAAAATCACTAAATAATTTTGCAGATAAAAGAAATAGTCTAATAATAAATATAGAAGAAGAAACAAGCTTTACTACAATAGTTAATGGTAAGATTTATAGAATAAATAAAATTGAAGATGGTATGAAACAAATATTAGATTCTATATCATTGAAAGAAAATTCATATGCAAAAGCATATGAAATATGTAAAAATACAACGATATATACATCTGAGGGACAAGGACTTCAATCAGAGGAAAATGAATATTTAGAAGAAATTGTGCCAAGATTGTATAACATAGTAGAAAAAGCAAAAGAAATAATGATTGAAAACGAAATAGAAATAGAAGATATATATATAACAGGATCTGCAAGTATAATAAACAATATAGATTTATATTTTCAAGAGAATTTTCCGGACAAAAAATGTGAAATTTTAACACCATTTTTTGCCTCAAAGAGCAATTTAAAAATAAACATAAAAGATTATATAGAAGTGAATTCAGCGATTGCATTATCATTAGAAGGACTAGGAATAGGAACAAAAGAAGCAAACTTTAAACATAATGGAAAATTAGAAGGATTACTAACACTAGATGTTGGGGGGAATTCTAAAAACAAAGCTTCTAGTGCAACAAAAGGAAAATCTAGCAAATTGGCTAATTTATTGAAACTAGATTTTAATGAAGGGCTAGACAACACAGAAAGATGGCTACTTAGAACTGCAATAGCAATTTTATTATTAATAGCTGTTTATATTTCATTTGAAAAAGTATTGATGTCACAAATAAACAAAAAAGATAAAGAAGTTCAAGGATTTATAGATGATTCTCAAGCAAAAATAGCACAAGTAGAAGAATATACAAATTTATTAAACACTAGAAAAGGAGAATATCAATCTTTAGTTGAGCAAATTGATAAGCAAAATGAAAGAATTTCGGAAATAAATGCAAAGAAAAATGCAATTCCTAATTTATTAAATAAAATAATGTTTGTAATACCAAAAGAAGTTCAACTAATATCTATTACAAATACAACAGGAAAAACAATACAAATAGAAGCACAAGCAAAAAAATATGAACAATTAGGTTACTTTATTGCAGGTATAAAGAATGAGGGAATTTTAATTGATGTAACTTCAACAGCAGGAACAAAAACATCTGAATTAGTTAAAGTTACAATAACAGGAAACTTAAATTATTAATATAAAAGAGGAGTAGGTTGTGAAAAAAATATTAATTTCAATTATAATAATATTGTTAATTGGATTGGGATATACAATAGGGGTAAAAAGCTTAAGTATTGGACAATTAAAACTGGAAAGTGTAGGCGATATAAAAAATGCTAGTGCTAACTTGGATCAAAAATTCAATACAAGCAAAGAAATTTCAGCTAAAACTTATCCAAAATCAATAGAAGATTTAGATAAAGTAGTTAGAGATTTAAAAACTGCTAAACAACAATATCAGGCAAAAACTTTAAACAATCCAGATGTTCAATCGAATTTAGGAATAATACAAGTAGAAAAATATAATATAGAATATTTATGGACAATTATAGGAAATTATGCAACAAAAAATGGTGTAAAACTTACACTTGATATTAAATCTACAAGTGCACAAGATGTATACAATTTAAACTTTAGTTTAGAAGGAAAATATATAGGAATTACAGATTTTATATACAGCTTAGAAGATGATAGTGAACTAAAATTTGAAATAAAAGATTTTAAAATATCATCAGATAAAATAACAACAAAAAATACAGCTACAAATGTAACAGATAATGAAGTAGCAAGTAATGAAAACGGAGACAATCAGGAAAGTAATAATACAGTAAATGATAATTCTAAGACTAATAGCAATAGCACAAATACAAACCAACAAGATACCACAGCAAATAATAGCCAAGACAATGCTGAATCAAAAGGTGATGGTATTACATTATATGCTACATTTACAGTAGAAAATGTAGGTATAAATTTAAATGAATAATGTGGAGGAAAGAATGGCAAAGACAGTTATAAAAGAAATTTTTATATTTTTATTGCTACTTTTAGTAGTAGCACTTGTGCTAGGAATAATGTTTTATGATTATATACCTAATAATAAAACTGTACCTACGGCTTTAAAACAATATGAATTAGCGCCAGAGGCACAAGAAGAGTTAAATGAAACAATGAGTAGAAGTAGCGAGAATATTGTAAAAACATATTATATAGACAGTTCAGATTTAAGTGCATATGCAAGCACAAAAGACTATAATAAAGGAAAAGTAAATCCATTTGAAGATTATACTTCTGAAAATACAAAAAATAATACAAATACAAGTAGTAATACAAACACAACAAATAAAAAAAATACAAATATAACAGAAAATAAAACAACAAATACAGTAGATAGAAATGAGGATTTTACAGGAGGACAAGGTGGCAAAACAAGATAATTTTACCACACAAACTTTTCTATAGAGAAAAGAAATTATAACTTTAGGTAATATTTATATATATATAAATATATACAAACAAATTAAAAAATAAAGGAGGGGAACAAAAGATGAGAGGACAAAAAGGTATTACATTAGTTGCTTTAGTAATAACAATAATTGTAATGTTAATATTAGTAGGTGTTTCTGTAACAGTTGCTATTAACGGAGGATTATTTGATAAAGCAAAAGGAGGAGCAACAGGTACACAAGAAGCAGCAAATGCAGAAAGAAACTTATCAAATGGAAAAGTAATGATCGATGGTAATGAACACAATGTTACAGACTTTGCACTATAATCAAAAAGTATTATTAGTTGCGAATTTGCGGGGCATATGCATTATATGTATATGCCTAAAAATCTATTAAGGGAAGATAAAAGGAGAAATAATATTGGAAGCCATAATATATATAACAATTTTTATAATAGGAACATTATTTGGAAGCTTTTTTACACTTGCAACATATAGAATACCACTAGGGCAAGATATTACACATAAAAGATCATATTGCCCAAATTGTAATCATAGATTAGAGTTTTTAGATATGATTCCAATATTTAGTTATATATTTTTAGGCGGAAAATGCAGATATTGTAAACAAAAAATAAAACCAAGATACCTTCTTTTCGAAATCTTTTCCGGCTTAACATTTTTATTCTTTGCATTATCATTAAAACTTGATATTTTTAGATTTAATATTAATATAATAGCATATCTAGTATATGGACTATTATATATTTCAACATTATTTTTAATAGCAGGTATAGAAAACCAAAATCATACAATTTCAAAACCTGTTTTGTTCTTTGGTTTTATAGTTAATGCAATATATATAATATATTTATATATATTTAAACTTGATATATATAAATATGCTATATATCTAGCAATATTTTTAATAATAGTTTTAATAGATACTATTATTTTAAAGAAAACTGGCAAACAAAACTATACAAGTTCGATTTTGTTACTATGTTTTTATATGGCTTTGGCAACAGGAGAAGAAGTAACAATTTTGTCAATTATAACTGCGTTATTAATGACAGCAATATCACAAATTGTTATATCAAATAAGGATAATAAAAGCGAAATAATAATGAAAGATCAGAAAAAAATATCAATTGGAACATATTTATGCATAAGCAATATTGTGTTTTTAATATTACAGAATTTTATTTTGGGAGTTAATATATGAAGAGATTTTTAAAAAGCAATAAGGGAATAACTGGTGCAGATGCTGTACTTGGCGTTGCATTGGCTATATTGTTTTCTGGAATTATAGCCACACTATCTTATAATATATATGTAACTAGTAGTTCCTTAAAAAGATCATCAAAAGCATTGGAATATATAACAAGTACATTTGAATATGTAGCAACTCAATATTATGATAATGTTACAGAAGATAATATAAAGAACTATATTAGTACTAAATTAGATGGAAAAATATCAATAAATGAGGGGACACCATATAAGGCACAAGTTTCTGTTACCAATTATAATCAAATGGAAGGAAATACAGATAAGCTGGATTTAGTAAAAGAAATTACAATGTCAGTAACATATAAATTAGGAGATAAAGACCAAACAATAGAAATAAAAACAGCAAAATCAAGAGAAAAACTAGAAGTTCCAAATAAACCAGATTTAGATAAAATAGCAATAACAGAAGGACAATATATATATCCAATAAAATATGTAAATGGAAACTGGGAAGTAACTTCTAAAGATGATACTAACTGGTATGACTATGATAGAGGACTATGGGGTACCGCAGTAGTTACAGCCACTCCAAAATCAATAGGAGATGTAATCACTTATGCAGATGGAACTATATATTTTTGGGTACCAAGGTTTGAATATAGTCCAAATCCTAATAGTGAAGATAAGTATGTAGTGAACTTTTTATATAAAAATACAAATAAGCGAATTGTAATTAAAAATGGAACAACAAAAATAGAGAACAGAGAATTAGAATCTACAGAGAACTCATTACCAAGCCAATTTACAAAGCCTGGAGAATATGGAGACCCTAAGTGGAAAAATGAAGAACTAACAGGAGTTTGGATTAGAAACGGAGAGTTGGGCGCAGATCCATACAAATATTTAAATAAAAGTAAATACAAAATAGATAATGCAAAATACTCTGGAAAGTTATGGCAAAGTAAATAAAATTATATAAAAAAATTAATATATATATTATAATAATATATATAATCATGCAAAAGAGGAGGAACTAATATGGATGCTAAACGAAGAGGACCAATAGGTATAGAACTAGTAAAAAGAGGGCTAGTAAATGAAGAAGATATAAATAGAGCACTAGAATACCAAAAAGAAAATCCTAATAAAAAAATAATAGAAATAATAAATACACTTAGTTTATGTGATGAATATTCGTTAATTCAAGCATTAGGAGATATATTAGATGAAAAAGCAATTATATTAACTCAAAGTGATGTAAAAATAAATCCGTCTGACTATATATCTATAGATGTGATAAAAAACAACAAAGCTATTCCATTTGAAATAGCAGGAAATAAAATAAAAGTATGTTTTGCAGACACATTAGATAGAAAAGCTGTTGAAATAGTTAGATTAATTCTTTTAAATAAAGGATTAATAATGGAAAAATATATAACATTTGAAAAAAATATAAATCAAATAATAGAAACATTAGAAGGAACAGCTACAGATAATATAAATTCAAATACTGACACAACTGGTTTAGTTGATAGTATAATTAAAACTGCAATAAAGAAAAGAGCAAGTGATATTCATATAGAACCATTAGATGACCAAGTAAGAGTAAGATATAGAATAGATGGAGAACTTGTAACTGCAGTAAAGATTCCAAAAGAAAAACAATCACAAATAATAGGAAGATTAAAAGCAATTTCAAATATGTACCAGGAAAAACAAGAATCACAAGATGGTAGAATTATAATGTATCCGGATTATAATATTCGTGTTTCTTCACAAAGAAATATTTATGGAGAAAAATTCGTTTTAAGATTATTAAAAAAGAATATGAATATTAGAGGATTAGAAGATTTAGGATTCCCTGGTGATGATAAATTTATTAAATCATGCTTTAATAAAAGAAATAGTATAACAATAGTTGCAGCACCTACAGGAGAAGGAAAAACAACAACATTGTATAGTATAATTGATTATTTAGATAAACCAGAAATTAATATAACAACAATAGAAGATCCAGTTGAAATTCGTATTGCGGGATTGAATCAAATAGAAATAAATGAAAAACTTACATTTTCTGATTCTTTAAGAACAGTATTAAGACAAGACCCAGATATAATACTAGTTGGAGAAATTAGAGATAGAGAAACAGCAGAAATAGCAGTACAAGCTGGACAAACAGGTCATTATGTATTGTCAACAATTCACACAATAGATAGTATAGAAGTAATAACAAGATTAAGAAAAATGGGAGTATCTAACTATGATATTTCTAGTACAGTTGGAACATCAGTTTCTCAAAGACTTGTAAGGAAAGTTTGTAAAAAATGTGCAAGGAAAAGAGAATTTAATGATAAAGAAAAAGAAACAATTAAAAGAATTAGCGAAAAATATAATGTTGAATTTGATTTAACAGATAAATACACATATGATACAGTGGGCTGTAAGGAATGTAATAATAGTGGATATTATGACAGAATAGGAATATTTGAAGTTTTATCACTAGATGATAATATAAAAGAGTTAATTGTAAATGGAGCATCTAGCATTGAAATAAGAAAAGAAGCTTTAAAAGAAAATTTTAAACCATTAGTGGTTGACGGAATTAAAAAAGTAATTGATGGAATAACAACACTAGATGAACTTGATAGGAAAATCATATTATACTAGGAGGAACGAAAATGTTAAATATGAATAAAGTTTTAGATGAAGCAATAGAGAAAGATGCATCAGATGTACACTTGATTTTTGGATTAAAGCCTATACTTAGAGTCGCAAGAGAATTACAAGAAAGTGAAACAGCAGAGGTGCTAAGTGAAGATGAATTATATGAAGCATATGATTACTTTGTAAGGGGAAATATAGATAAAGATGAAATTTATCATGAAACAAAAAGACTTGATACATCATTCGAATATGAAAACATAAGACTAAGAGTAAATATATCATCAGCAGATGACAAACCAACATTTACCTTAAGAATTATAAAAAATACGCTTCCAACATTTCAAGAATTAGGAGTACCAGACATTGTTAGAAGAATGACACTTCAACCACAAGGATTAATTTTAGTTACAGGAAAGACTAACTCACGGAAAGACAACAACATTAAATGCTTTAATAAACGAGCTAAATGAAAAGGAAAATAAAAAAATACTAACACTAGAAAAACCAGTTGAATTTAAGCATCAATGTAAAAAATCTGTAATTGTTCAAAAAGAAGTTGGAAGGGGCGGAGATGTTCCAAACTTTAGAGATGGTGTAAAAAATGCTCTAAGAGAAGACTGTGACATATTAGTAATTGGAGAGATTAGAGATAGAGAAACAATGGAAGCTGCAATAGATATGGCAGAATCAGGACACTTAGTAATAGGAACATTACATACAAAATCTTGTGCAGAAACAATAGATAGAATGATAAACTTCTATGAAGTAAGAGATCAAGCTAGTATAAAGTATTTAATGTCAGCATTATTAAAATTAGTAGTATCACAAAGATTATTAAAAGGTACAGATGGAAAACTAGTATTATTACCAGAAGTAATGGTTGTAGATAATATTGTTGCCGGATGTATAAGAAAAGAAAAATTTAGTGTATCAGAGTTAGAAGATGCAATACAATCAAACATAGATAAAGGAAGTATAAGTTTGATAAATTCTATTGCACAATTATTTGTAGAAGATAAAATAACACTACAACAAGCAAAAGCTCAAATAGAAGAAAAGAACATAGAAATTTTAAATAGAACAATAATGCAAATGAAAATAAAAAGAGGACAGATTCAAAATTAAAAGAATGGAGGATTCCCATAATGCCTATATATATATATAAAGCTGCGACTAAAAATGGGCAAGTTGTTAGAAACAGAGTAGAAGAAGTAAATAGATTTATTTTATTAAGAAGATTAAAAAATAATAATCTTTTACCAATATCTGTTACGCAAATAAATGCAAAAGGAAACAAAGCACTAAAAAAACAGAAAAAGAATGTGGAAAGTAGTAGTAGTATATTAAAAAACATAAGAAGCAAAGAAATAGAAAAAAATATGATGTCTCGAAAAGAAAGAATAAAAAAAGCTTTATTTTCGAATGTTACTAGTGCTAAAATTACTACTAAAGATTTAGTAGTATTTACACAAGATTTTTACTTGTTAAAAAAGGCTAATTTTAACAATATACATGCATTAACAACAATAATAGAAAGTACAGAAAATGTATCATTAAAAGGAATTTTAGAGGATATACTTTTAGGAGTGGAAGCTGGAGAAAATATGTATACTACGATGGAGTATTATGAAGGAGTATTTCCTCCAATATATATAAACATGATAAAAGTAGGAGAACTATCTGGTTCACTTACAAGAGCATTGCAACAAGCAGTTAAATATTTAGATGATACTATGCAACTAAACAAAAAAATAAAATCGGTATTAGTACCAAACCTTACAATGTTTTTTGGCCTTTTAATTTTACTTATAGGAGGTACTATTATAGCTGTACCATCTCTTCAAGGAGTATTAGAATCTGTAGGAAGTAAAGACCAATTACCAGCAATAACATTATGGTTTGCGGATTTCTTAGATAAAGTAGCAGCACATTGGTACATTCCATTAATAGTAATATTGGGTATAGTAGGTGCAATATTTTTCTATGTAAGAACACCACAAGGAAAATATAACTTTCATTATTTTAAATATAGGATGCCTGTGTTTGGAAGGCTAATATATGCAATTGATTTTACTAGATTAATGAGAGCAATACTACTAAATATACAAAATGGAATGAGATTACAAGATGCATTAGAAACTAGTAAAAATATATCAACAAATCTTGTTATGTTATCATTAGTGGAATCATCAATCAATAATATCTTAGTTGGTCAAAGTTGGATAGAGCCATTTGAAAAAGCGGGATTTTCTGCACCAATGGCGACAGAGATGCTAAAAATTGGTATGCAAACAGATTTGGCAGAAATGATGCAAAAACTATTAGACTATATGGAAATAGAAATAGATGAAAGTATGAAAAGAATAATGAAGGTATTACCACAGATAATATACATTATAGTTGGCCTAATGCTTATATTTGTAACAGTAGTAGTATTAGTACCATTAATTCAAATGTATATGGGTACATGGATGTTCTCTGCATACTTATAATTATAATTTGTTTTGGAGGAATATTATGAGAATTGGTATTGATGTTGGTGGTAGTCATATTGGATTAGGACTCGTAAATAAAGATGGCAAATTAGTTTTAAAAGATGAAAAGGATTATGACAAAAGACAAGAAGATATGTCTAATATAGTTTTAGAAACAATAATTGAGCTAATAAATAAAAATATAGATAACAATAATGTAAAAAAAGAAGAAATAGAAAGCATAGGAATTGCTTTTCCAGGAACAGTATCAGAAACAGCAGTTATAAAAGCTGAAAATTTAGGGATAGATAATTTTGAAGTTGTAGAAAAAATAAAAAAACATTTTGATGTACCAATACATCTAGAGAATGATGCAAAATGTGCAGCAATTGCAGAAAAAGAATTTGGAAGTCTAAAAGAATATGAAGATGCAGTATTTTTAATAATTGGCACAGGTGTTGGTGGAGCGGTTTATTTAAATGGAAAATTATTAAGACCTAAAAGATATTCTGGTTTTGAAGTTGGACATACAGTGATAAACAAGAATGGGATAAAATGTAACTGTGGAAGAAATGGATGCTTTGAAGTGTATTCATCAATGAGGAGACTAAAAGAAAAAATAAATAAAGAATTTAACTTAAACACCACAGATGGAATAAAAATAAGAGAATTTATGGAAGAGAATACAAATAATAAAAAACTAGATAAAATATTGGATGAGTATATACAAAATTTAGAAACTGGAATAGCAAATCTAATAAATATATTTGAACCGCAAGCAATATCAATAGGTGGAAGTTTTGGACATTATGATATACTACTAAAAAGACTACAAGATAAGATAAATGGAAAAACAGAATTATATAATAAAGAACAAATACCTAAAATTTTAATAGCAGAATTAAAAAATGATGCAGGAATGATAGGTGCAGCAATGATATAAAATAAAAAATCAGTTTTATTTAATAAAACTGATTTTTTATTTTATATACTAGAGAATTTCTCGTTTCATAGTATATTAAAAAACACTATAATTGCTATTGTATTTGAGATTTTTATTCAAATAATAATTTTTATAAAAAAACATATACAATTTTTTTTTGTTTAATGATATAATTCAGTATGAATTTAAGGAGGAATTAAATTGGGTAAAATTGTATTATTAGATGAATTAACAATAAATAAAATTGCTGCAGGTGAAGTTATAGAAAGGCCAGCATCTGTAGTAAAAGAATTAGTAGAAAATTCAATAGATGCAGGAGCAACAAATATAACAGTAGAAATACAAAATGGTGGAATTTCTAAAATAAGAATTATAGATAATGGCTCTGGAATGAGCAAAGATGATTTAGAATTTGCATTTGAAAGACATGCAACAAGCAAAATAAGAAAAGCAGCTGACTTGGAAAATGTAAAATCTATGGGATTTAGAGGTGAAGCTTTAGCAAGTATTGCAGCTATTGCACACGTAGAGCTAGTAAGTAAAACAGAAGATGACAATATTGGGCACAAAATAGTAGTTGAAGGTGGAAAAATCTTAGAAATAGAAGATTCAGCATCACAAAAAGGAACAACCATAACAGTAAGCAATTTATTCTTTAATACGCCTGTTAGATACAAATTCTTAAAAAAAGATTTTACAGAAGCAGGATATATTGAAGATGCAGTAACGAGAATAGCAATTGCAAATCCTAATATTGCAATAAAACTTATAAATGGAAATAAAACAATAATACAAACAAACGGAAATGGTGATTTAAAAACAGTAATATATACAATATATGGAAAAGAAATTGCAGAGGGACTTTTAGAAGTAAATTATGAGTATGAAGGAATAAAAGTAACAGGAGCAATAGGAAAACCAGAAATTGCAAGAAACAATAGAAGTTATCAAATGTTTTTTGTAAATAAAAGATATATAAAAGATAAAACATTATCTGCAGGAGTAGAACAAGCATTTAAAGGACTAATTCCAATAGGAAAATATGGAGTGGTTGTTTTAAATATTGAAATAGAACCTAATAAAATAGATGTAAATGTACATCCAACAAAATTAGAAATAAGATTTCAAGAGGAACAAAAAGTATTTAAAGCAATATATCATAGTGTAAAAGATACTTTACTAAAAGGAGATTTAGTAAAAGAAGTAGAAAGAGAGCCAGTTGTAGAAGAACAAAAATTAGAAGTAAATCAAGAACCTGTAAAACTAGAAGAAAATCAAATAAAAACAGAACAAGTAGTAGAACCAAAAGTAGAAACGGAAGATATAAAAAAATCTGGATTTATGGGATTATTTAAAAAGAAAGAAAAAGATGCAGATGAATTTATAGAAAATTATAGTACAAATACACTTCAAGAAATATTTGCAGAAAAAAGTGCTGGACAACCAGAAGAAGTGGAAATACAAACACAAGAACAAAAAAATAAAATGGAAGATATAATAGAAAAACAAAAAGAGCTAGAGAATCCTAAAGTAGAAGAACCTACAAGCAAAGATTTTGACGAAATGTATGTAAAAACATTTGGGAAGCTTCCAGAAACACAAAAAATAGAAGAAAATTCTAATAAAATAGATGTCAAAACTTTAAAAGAAGTAGAAAATATATCGGTATTTGAAGAAAAAGAAAATTATAATACAATTCCAAAATATAAATTTATAGGAGCTTTATTTTCTACATATTTAGTAATCGAAATGAAAGACGAAATTTATATAATAGACCAACATGCAGCACATGAGAGAGTTATGTATGAAAAAGTTAAAAAGAATTTTTATAATAACATGGAAAAAGATTCTCAGATAATGCTATTACCAGATATAATAGAATTATCACACAAGGAAAGAGCAATTGTAAAAGAAAATACAGACCTATTTAAAAAAGCTGGATTTATAATAGAAGAATTTGGAGATAACACAATAAGACTAATAGGAGTTCCTTCATTGTGTATGGACTTGGACACAAAAGAATTATTTTTAGAAATATTAGACGAAATAGATACAGTTGCAATAACTGCAAAACAAGAAAAAGAAGATAAATTTATTAGCACAATAGCGTGCAAAGCTGCAGTAAAAGCAAATATGAAATTAACAAATGAAGAAGTGGATACATTAATGAGACAATTATTGGTTTTACCAAATCCATTTACATGTCCACATGGAAGACCAACAGCAATTAAAATGACAAGATATGATATAGAACGTAAATTTAATAGAAAATAATTTTATAAAGGAAATAAAAATGAACAAACCAAAAGTAATAGTTATTGTAGGACCAACGGCTTCACGGAAAGTCTGGTTTAGCAATAGAACTGGCTAAAAAAATAGACGGAGAGATAATCTCGGCAGATTCTATGCAAATATATAAAGATATGAATATAGGAACAGCTAAAGTTTTGGAAGATGAGATGCAAGGAATTAAGCACTATATGTTAGACATAATCTCGCCAGAAGAAAGATATAGTGTTTCTGATTTTAAAAAACAATCAGAGGAATGTATAGAACAAATCTTACAAAAAGGTAAAATGCCTATTATTTGTGGTGGAACAGGACTATATATAAATTCTTTAATATATGGAATAGAATTTGCAAATGAAGAAATAGACATGAAATATAGAGAACATTTAAACGAAATTGCGCAAAATGAAGGATTAGAAAATTTATACAAAAAAGCATTAGAAATAGATCCAGAAGCAGCAAATAAAATAAGCAAGAATGACCAAAAAAGAATTATACGAATACTAGAAATATATCACAAAACAGGAAAAACAAAAACTCAGCAAGACCTAGAATCAAGAAAAAATGAAGTAAAATACGATTATAAAGTTTTTGGAATAAATATGGACAGACAAGTTTTATATGATAGAATAAACCAAAGGGTAGATATAATGTTAAAACAAGGGCTCATAGAGGAAGTACAATCTATTTTAGAAAAATACAATAAATTTCCAACAGCAATGCAGGGCCTTCGGATATAAAGAAGTAGTAGAATACTTAAATGGAAATATTCAAAAAGAAGAAATGATAGAAAAACTAAAAATGGAAACACGAAGATATGCCAAAAGACAACTAACATGGTTTAGAAAAAACAAAGAGATATATTGGCTAGATGGAACTGAGAATATAAATGATAATGTAAACACAATATTAAAAGAATGCAATTACTAATAAAGGAGGGATTAAATATTGGCTGACAAAAATGTTAAAAAGAACAAAGACACAAAGAAAAAGAACAGTAGAAAAAGTATTAATAAAAATAAAACATTAGGCATAATATTATTAGTTTTAATAATCTCTTTTTTAGTGTATGCAACATATGAAATAATAAGTTTAGTGGCTGTACCAACGAATACATTTATTATTGAAAATGGATCTATATCTAGTGAAGAAAGCGTAACAGGTTATGTAATAAGAGAGGAAAAAATAGTAAAAGGTACAAATTACAAAAATGGTATGGTACAAATAAAAACTGAAGGAGAAAAAGTAGCAAAGGGAGAAAATATATTTAGGTATTATGGTGCAAATGAAGAAGATATAAAACAAAAGATAACAGAAACAAATGAAAAAATTCAAAAAGCCATTTCAGGAAACACACAAATACTTACAGGCGATATAACTGCTCTAGATAGTCAGATAGAAAGCAAGATCGACGGAATAAGTGGAGAAAATGAGATACAAAAAATAAAAGAACAAAAAAAGGATATAGATACATATATTACAAAAAAATCAAAAATTGCTGGAGATTTAAGCCAGGCGGGTTCATATATAAATGGTTTGATTCAAGAAAAAAATAAATATGATGAAGAATTGACTAAAAACTCAGAATATGTAACAGCACCTATGAGCGGAGCAGTTTCATATAGAATAGATAATCTAGAAGAGATACTAACTCCAAATAGTTTTGAAAAACTGGATAAAAAGTTTTTAGAAGATTTAGGTTTAAAAACTGGACAAATAGTAAGTTCAAATTCCGAGGCGGGAAAAATAATAAATAATTATGAATGCTATATTGTAACAACTATGAATTCAAAAGAAGCAAAAGAGGCTAAAACAGGTGATAAAGTAACATTAAGACTTTCAACTCAAGATAATGTAACAGCAACAATAGAATACAAAGCAGAAAAAAATGATTATGTAGTATTAGTATTTAAGATAAGTGATTGCGTTGAAAAACTTATAGATTATAGAAAGATATCAATAGATGTGATATGGTGGGAATATGAAGGACTAAAAGTGCCAAAATCAGCAATTATATATGATAATGGGCTAAGTTACATAGTAAGAAACAGGGGAGGATACTTAACTAAGATTTTAGTAAAAATACGTAAAGAAGGAGAAAACTATTGCATAGTTGGCAACTATGATTCAGAGGAACTAAAAGAGTTAGGTTTTACAACATCGCAAATAAACAATATGAGACAAGTTACTATATATGATGAAATAGTATTAAACCCAGATTTAAAAAATGTTGAATAATATTACAAAAATATTACAAAGAAATTAAGATTTGGTTACAATCGACAAAAGTATTGACAATTTGAAAGAAAAGATAGATACTTATAATATGAAAATTACGAAGGAGAAAAAAATTAGGAGGTTTTTTTAATGGCAGGAGCAATTATGAATAAAGTATGGGATTTTTTAGGAGTAGATACTGCAAACGATGAAGAAGTAGAAAATGATAATGAAAATATATATGGTTATGAAAGAGAAGAAGAACCAGAAGAAGTAGAAGAGAAAGGACTTTTTGGAAGAAAAAGCAAAGTTGTTAGTATGCCACAACCACAACAAATAAAAATGGTAATAACACAACCAACTTCTTTTGAACAATCAGAAGAAATTTGTAATTATTTAAAAGAAAAAAAATCTATAATAGTTAACTTAGAATATGTAAATAAAGATGTAGCAAGAAGAATTGTAGACTTTATTAGTGGTGGAGTTCATGCTTTAGATGGACATATCCAAAAAGTATCAAATGCAATATTCTTGGTTGCACCAGTTAATTATGAAATAGCAAGCGATTTAGCAAGAGAAGAAATAAAAAATAAACTTTCAGTTTCATGGCTAAAAAATAATAACTAATATAAAAATTAATAAGCATGGGCATATTATTATGCCCTTTTATAATAAGGAGTGATAATAATGATAACACCATTAGATATAGAAAATAAAAAATTTGCAAAACAAATGATGAATGGATACAATGTAGATGAAGTAGATGATTTTTTAGATGAATTAACATTGGATTATGGAAAATTATATAAAGAAAATGCAGAATTAAAAGCACAAAGAGAAGAACTAGATTCTAACGTAGGAAAATATAAAAATATAGAAAACACTATACAAAATACACTAATAATGGCTCAAAAAACAGCAGATGAAGTACAAGAAGTCGCTAAAAAACAAGCAGAGCAAATAATAAAAGATGCAGAATTTCAAGCAAAGAATTCAGTAGAAGAATTAAATACACAAATACTTTTAAAACAAAAAGAATTAGAAGATTTAAAAAAACAATTTGATGTATATAAAGCAAAAATGGAATCACTTTTAATTTCACAATTAGAGCTTTTAAAAGATCACAAAGAAGATTAAAATAAACAAATTTTAAAGAAAATAAAGATTGTATGATTTATACAATCTTTATTTTTGTGCAGTTAAATATTGTAAAAAGTGTAGAAATATGTTATATTTTAAAGGATGACGTATATTTTATAATATACAAAATGAAAGAGGAGAGATATGTATTTAATAGTAGGTCTTGGAAATCCAGAAAGCGATTATGCAAATACAAGGCATAACATGGGTTTTGATGTAATTAATGAAATATCAAAAAAGTGCGATATAAAAGTATCAAAATCTAAGTTTAATGCATTGTATGGCATGGGAGAAATAGAAAATAATAAGGTAATATTAGTAAAACCACAAACATATATGAACTTGAGTGGAGAAAGTATTATACAATTTAAAAAATTCTATAAAATTTCCAATAAAAATATTATAGTAATTTATGATGATATAGACTTAAAAATAGGAGATATTAGATTAAAAGCAAAAGGTGGAGCAGGAACACATAATGGAATGAAATCGGTTGTACAAAATTTAAATACAGAAGATTTTATACGAGTACGAGTAGGAATAGGGTCACCAGAAAATAAAGAAGATATGATAAATTATGTAATAGGTCCTATACCTAAAAGAGAAAAAGAAATATTAGATGGAAGTATAGAAAAAGCAGCAGAAAGTGTAATAGAAATATTAAAAAGTGGAATAGATGTTGCAATGAATAGATTTAATTAAAGGAGACATAAATGTTAGAACTAATTATAAACAAAGAACCAGATAAGAAAACTATAATGCTAGTAGAAAATGGAATACTAGTAGAAAAACATGAGGAACATGAAAATCATCAAAGACTAGAAGGAAATATATATTGTGGCAAAGTACAAAGTGTACTACAAGGAATGCAATCAGCTTTTATCGATATAGGTGATAAAAGAAATACATTTATACGTTTAAAAGACTTATTGCCTAAGGAAGATGAAACAAAAACAGATGTAAATAATAAAATAAAAGGAAAAGATATAACAGACATAATAAATGTTGGAACAAAAATATTAGTACAAGTAAAAAGAGACGGAACAGAATCTAAAGGAGCAAGGGTTTCAACACATATAAATTTACCAGGTAGATTTGTTGTTTTTATGCCAAATACAAACTTTGTAACAGTATCTCAAAAAATAGAAGATGAGAGCGAAAGAAGTAGGCTAATAAATATAGTAAAACAAGTTCTACCAAAAGGCGATGGAGCAATAATAAGAACTTCAAGTAACAATATAAATGAAGAACTATTAAAGCAAGACTTAGACGGATTGATAAAAAAATGGAAACAAATAAAAAAAGACTATGATGAGCATAAATTAAATGGTCCAAAATTAGTATATGATAATAAAGCATTACTTAGAAGAACTTTAATAGATGTTGTGGATCAAAACCTAAATAAAGTTATAGTTAATGATAAAAAGACATATAAAGATGTAAATGACATTTTAAAAAGCATGGGTATGGAAGAGAAGATAAAATTAGAACTAAAAGAAAACGAAGATTTATTAGAAATGCATTCATTAAGAAGCCAAGTTGAAAAGATGAGCAATAGAAAAATATGGCTTAAATGCGGTGGATTTATTACAATTGATAGAACAGAAGCATTAACTGCAATTGATGTAAACACAGGAAAATATACAGGAAATAATAATTTGGAACAGACCGTGTTTAAAGTAAATAAAGAAGCAACAACAGAAATTGCAAAACAATTAAGATTAAGAGATATTGGCGGAATTATAATAATAGATTATATAGATATGCACGAAGAAGAAAATAAAAAAGAAATAATAGAATTATTAGCACAGAGTTTAAAAAAAGATAGAACTAAATCACAAATATTAGGATTTACTAAACTAAACTTATTAGAAATGACAAGAAAAAATATGTGTAATAATGATGATTATTAATAAGAGGTAAAAAATGAAAGTAGGATTTGTATCATTAGGTTGTTCAAAAAATTTAATAGACACAGAAATGGCAATAGGACTATTTAAAAAGAACAACTTTGAAATAGTAAATGATGTAGAAAAAGCAGAAATAATAATAGTTAATACATGTGGATTTATAGAATCAGCAAAACAAGAAGCAATAAATACAATACTTGAAATGGCTGAACATAAAGAAAATGGAACATGCAAATATTTAGTGGTAATGGGGTGCTTAGTTCAAAGATATAAAAAAGAACTACAAAAGGCACTTCCAGAAGTAGATTTATTTATAGAAATAAATGACTATACAAACTATTGGAATAAAATTCTTGAATTATTAGACGAAAAAGAAAAGCCAGATACTATAAATAATTTGTGCTATATGGATAGAGTAATAAGTACAGGAAATAAAACAGCATATTTAAAAATAGCAGAAGGATGTAGCAATAGATGTACATATTGTGCGATACCATATATACGAGGACCTTATGTAAGTAGACCAATGGAAGAAGTATTGGAAGAGGCTAAAAAATTAGCAACAGCTGGAATAAAAGAACTAATAGTAATTGCACAAGACACAACAAGATATGGAGAAGATTTATATGGAGAATCAAAACTAAGTGATTTACTAAATGAGCTTTGCAAAATTGACGGTTTTGAATGGATTAGATTTTTGTATGCATATCCAGAAAGCATAACAGATGAATTAATACAAACAGTTAAAAACAATCCAAAAATTTGTAATTATTTTGACATACCAATTCAACATATATCAGATTCTGTGTTAAAAAGAATGAATAGAAGAACAAATGGAAAACAAATAGAAGAGCTAATTAACAAAATAAAAAAACAAATACCAAATGTGATATTAAGAACATCATTAATTGTGGGATTCCCAGGAGAAACAGAAGGGGATTTTAATAAACTATATGAATTTGTTAAAAAAGGATATTTTGATAAATTAGGAGTATTTACATATTCTAAAGAAGATGGAACACCAGCGGCAAGATTAAAGGAACAAATACATCCTGCAACTAAAAAGAAAAGATATAATCTAATAATGAGTGTCGCAAAAGATATATCTGCAGAAAAACTAAAATCTTATATAGGAAAAGAGTATAAGGTATTAGTAGAAGATACCACATTTGACCATAAATTCTGTGTAGGTAGAAGCTATATGGACATACCAGATACAGATGGAATGGTAATAATAAAGAATTGTGACGCCAAATTAGTAGGGGAATTTGTTAATTGCAAAGTTACAGCAGTAAATAATTATGATTTAATTGCTAAAATAAGTAATAAATAACTTAGTACCTCCATACTATCAGATGGAGGTATATTAATTAAGTGAGGTATATTATGGAAGAAAAAGTTAGTTTAAAAAGACATTTAAAAATACTTAGTAAGCAATACACTAATATAGAACAAGTTGCAGAAGAAATAATAAATTTACAAGCAATACTTAATTTACCAAAGGGAACAGAATTATTTTTAAGTGATATACATGGAGAATATGGTTCATTCTCTCATATTTTAAACAATGGCTCTGGAATTATAAGAAACAAAATAGAAGATATATTTAATAATCAAATAACAGAACGTGATAGAAGACAATTAGCAACATTAATCTATTACCCAGAAGAAAAATTAGCTTTAATAAAAAAAGAGGTAGAAGATATAAAAGAGTGGTACAGCATAAATCTATATAGACTAATAGAAGTTGCAAGAGAAGTAAGTTCAAAATATACAAGATCTAAAGTTAGAAAAGCAATGCCTAAGGGATTTGATTATATAATAGATGAGTTGCTACATCTTCAGGGATGTGGACCAGATAAAGAAACATATTATAAGCAAATAATTAGTTCAATTATAGAATTAGATAGAGCAGACGAATTTATAGTAGCAATATCAAACCTAATAAAAAGAATGGCAATAGACCATTTACATGTAATAGGGGATATATTTGATAGAGGCCCAAATGCAAAGCTAGTAATGGATACATTAATGAATTTCCATAGTTTAGATATAGAGCTTGGAAACCATGACATATTGTGGATGGGAGCAGCATGTGGAAATAAAGCATGTATAGCAAATGTAATAAGAATATGTAGTAGATATGATAATATAGATACACTAGAAGACGGTTATGGAATAAATATAAGACCACTTGCAACATTTGCACTAGAAACATACAAAGATGATAATTGTGAAAAATTTGTACCAAAAGTATTTGACTACAACAAATATATTAGAAGTGATGAAATATCAATAGCAAAAATCCATAAAGCAATATCTATAATACAATTTAAGCTAGAAGGTCAAATAATAAAAGAGCACCCAGAATACAAAATGGATGGAAGACTTTTATTAGATAAAATAGACTATGAAAAAGGAACAATACAAATAGATAATAAAATATACAATTTAAATGATACAAACTTCCCAACAGTAGATTACAAAAATCCATACAAATTAACAAAAGAAGAAGAAGAGATAATAAATAGATTACAAGAATCATTTAAAAATAGTGAAACTTTAAATAAACATATATCATTTTTATACTCAAAAGCTTCTATGTATAAATGCTTTAATTCAAACTTATTATTCCATGGATGTGTTCCAATGGAAGCAGATGGAGAATTTTCAAAAATAGAAGTATTAGGAGAGAGCATATCAGGGAAAAGATACTTTGATTGCATAGAAAAAATTGCAAATGAAGCGTATTTTGGAAAAGAAAATAACAAAGATGCAGTAGATTTTATGTGGTACTTGTGGTGTGGTCCAAAATCGCCATTGTTTGGCAAAGCAAAAGCAGCAACATTTGAAAGATATTTTGTAGAAGAAAAAGAAACTCACAAGGAAGAAAAAAATCCATATTTTGCATTAATAGAAAATGAAGAAATATGTGATAAAATTTTAAAAGAATTTGGATTAGGAACAAAAAATTCACACATAATAAATGGCCATGTACCAGTAAAAGAAAAAGATGGAGAAAGTCCAATAAAAGCAAATGGAAAACTTTTAGTAATAGACCGGAGGATTTGCAAAAAGCTATAGAGGACAAACAGGAAGAGCGGGATACACATTAACATATAATTCTTATGGGTTAATACTTGCAGCAAATGAACCATTTGATTCAAAAGAGTCAGCAATAAGAGAAGAGCAAGATATAAAATATGATATAATGGTAAATGAAAAAGAAACAGAAAGAAAAAGAGTAGCAGACACAGACATAGGAAAGGAAATACAAGAAGAAATAGAAGACTTAAAACTATTACTTTCAGCATACAAACAAGGCAAAATAAAAGAAAATATCTAATTTTAATGGTGAAAAAGGGGTCAGACCCCTTTTTCACCATTTTTCACAAAATCATAGAAAGTTCTAAATTCATAGCCTTGCTCTTTTAAATAATTAATTGAATCTTCTAATGCATCAAATTTAAAAAATTAAATTATATACACCAGTTGTAAACATGCAAGTAATAATTCCTAAAAATGTAGGAATTAAAAATGCAAGTGCGGTCCATTTTAGACTTCCAGATTCCTTCCTTATTGTAATAAGAGTTGTAGAACAAGGAAAATGCATTAAGCAAAAAAGCATAACATTTATTGCAGTTAAAATGGTCCAACCATTACTAATTAAAATATTAGAAATGTTTGATAAATCATCAATTTGCATTAAACTTCCACCAGCAGTATAGCTCATAAGAATTATAGGAAGAACAATTTCATTTGCAGGAAGTGCTAATATAAATGCAGTTAAAATATAACCATCTAACCCCATAAGTTTAGCAAAAGGATTTAAGAAATTAGCAACATGAGTTAGTAAACTAATTCCACTAATATTTATATTCGCGAAAAACCATATAATAATTCCAGCAGGAATTGCAATACTAACAGCTCTTCCAAGAACAAATAGAGTTCGGTCAAAAATTGAACGTACAAAGATTTTTCCAAACTGAGGAGTTCTATAAGGTGGAAGCTCCAGCATAAAAGAGGATGGCATTCCTTTTAAAATCGTTTTAGAGAGTAATTTAGATACAATAAGTGTAACAATAACACCTATAATTATAACAGCAATAACGGCTAATGTGGACCAAATAGAAGACCATATTCCTAATGCAGAACTTGCAAAAAATATAGATGAAATTGTAATTAAAAAAGGAAAACGTCCATTGCATGGTACAAAATTATTTGTAAGCATGGCAACTAATCTTTCTCTTGGAGAATCTATAATTCTACATCCAACAACACCAGCAGCATTACATCCGAATCCCATACACATTGTTAATGCCTGCTTTCCAGAGGTACAAGCTTTTCTAAAAAAGTTATCTAAATTAAAAGCAATTCTTGGCAAATATCCCAAATCTTCTAAAATAGTAAAAAGAGGGAAAAAGATAGCCATTGGAGGAAGCATTACAGCAACAATCCACGCGAGAGTTCTATATAATCCAAATACAGATATATCTATAAGCCATAGAGGAGAATTGAAATGCTCAAATAGTAAGACTAACTTTGTTTCTATATAATTAAAAAACTTTGTTAGTAATGCAGAAGGATAATTTGCTCCTGTTATGGTAATCCAAAAAATTAATGCAAAAAATAAAAGCATAATTGGAATACCAGTTAATTTAGAAGTAAGTATTTTATCAATTTTATTTGTTCTTACAGAATAATTTTCCCTTTTACAATGTATTACATCTAAACTAATTTTTTCACTATGAAACATAATTGTAGAAACAATAATATCTTTAAAACTAGATATATTTATATTATTTTCTTCTAATATTTCTTTGGCTTTATTAACACTGCAAGATATATTTTCATTATCAACTAAATTTATATTTAGGTAATTTTCAATTGATGAAATAATTTTAGAATTTCCTTCTAGGAGTTTTAAACTAATCCATCTATAATTAGTAAATAAAGAAGAACATAAAAGTTCCTTAGCACTTTTTTCAACAATAGTAATTGCATTTTCTATAGATTCTGGATATTCAATTTTGAATAATTCATCAGAACAATTTTCAGTACAAACTTCATATACACTTTGCATTAATTTATTTAAAGTTTTTTTCTTCCTAGCAATAGTTCCAACAACAGGAACTCCAAGAGTGAAAGAGAGTTTATCTAAATCTATTTCTATTCCTTTCTTTTTTGCTTCATCTAGTAGATTAACACAAACAACTACTTTGTTTGTAATTTCTAAAATTTGATATACTAAATTCAAATTTCTTTCTAAGCAAGTAGCATCAAGCACCACAACTGTACAATCAGGATTTCCAAAACAAATATAATCTCTAGCAATTTCTTCTTCTTGAGAATTGGACATAATTGAATATGTACCAGGAATATCTACTAAAAGAAAATTTTTGTTATTAAAAGTGGCTATACCACTAGCATTACTAACTGTTTTACCAGGCCAGTTACCAGTATGCTGATGAAGACCAGTTAAAGAATTAAAAACAGTACTTTTCCCAACATTAGGGTTGCCTGCTATTGCAATTGTAAAATCACATTTAGACTTTAAAGCTTCTATATCGTTATCTAGCAATTTAGTGCCGGTGGAACTAGAAGTAAGTCCCATAAAATCACCTCGTTTTAAATATTTATATAATATATGCAAAAAATAAAAAAATGAAACATAAGAAAAAATTGTAATTTGTTTAGTTCCGGATGAATTCAGGACAGTCCCCAAAATCCCCAGGTTTGGTGATTTTAAGGGACAGTCCCTAGAATTCCCCCTCACACAAATTACAATTTTCCTAATTAATCATAATCAATTTAGAATCTTCTTTTCTAAGTGCAATTATGCTTCCACGTACTTCGTAGGCAATAGGATTTCCAGTTGGGCTTTTAAGAACAGCAGTTATATTAGTTCCATTTACAAGACCTAAATCTAGAAGTCTTCTTCTTAAATCTCCATTACAATTAAGAGAATGTATTTTAGCACATTTATTAATATCCAATTTATCTAAAGATGTATTATTCACTATAAACCTCCAAAACAAGTAAAATTAAAAACGAAGAGGTCTGTCCTCATTTGTTTATATATATAAAAGATTTGTTACTACTAATATATGAAAATAAATATGTAATTGACACAAAACGGCAAAGAATATATAATGTTAAAAAATAAAGAAAAGAGGTATAAAAATGGAAAGAAAAAGAGGATTTGAAATAGCAAAAGGATTTGAAAATAGTAATATAAATTTACCAGTAAGGTCAACAAAAAATTCAGCAGGTTATGATGTAGAAGCAGCAGAAGACTGTATAATTCCAGCTTTTAAACCAGGACAAAAACCAACACTTGTAAAAACAGGAATAAAAGCATATATGGAAAGTGATGAAGTTTTAATACTTGCAAATAGAAGTTCTAATCCAGGTAAAAAGGGATTAATTCTAGCAAACAGTATAGGTGTAGTAGATAGCGACTATTATGAAAATCCAGACAATGATGGACACATAATGTATGCATTCTTCAACTTTAAAGCAGAAGATGTAGAAATAAAAAAAGGAGAAAGAATTGGACAAGCAATTTTCCAAAAATATTTGGTAACAGATAACGACATTGCACAAGGCGAAAGAACAGGCGGTTTTGGTTCAACTAACAAACAACTCTAAAAATTTTATGTAAAATATACCAAAAATTCCTTTGACTTATCACCAAAATTGTGGTATAATAAAAAAGGTCGAGAGAGAAATAACAGACTAAAAAAGGAGTGACTGTAAATGTTTAATGTTGGTGATAAAGTAGTATATCCAATGCATGGAGCAGGAACAATAGAAGGTATAGAAGAAAAAGATATTTTAGGAGAAAAACAAGCTTATTACATAATAAAAATGCCAGGTGAAGTAAAGGTAATGGTACCAACAGCAAAGGCAGAAGGAATAGGCGTAAGAGATATTATAGATAAAGAAACAGCTGGAAAAGTTTTTAAAGTATTAGAAACAGATTCAACTCAAATGGATATGAATTGGAATAAAAGATATAGAGACAATATGGAAAAAATGAAAAGTGGAGACGCTTATGAAATAGCAGATGTAGTTAGAAACTTAAGTTTCAAACAAAAAGAAAAAGGACTTTCAACAGGCGAGAAAAAGATGCTACTTAATGCAAAACAAATATTAGTAAGTGAACTTACTCTTGCTGAAAATTCTAATAAAGATCAAATGGAAGAATTAATAAATAACACAATAAACAATTCATTTGCAGAATATAGTAAAACAATTAATAGTAATGAACCACACAATGTTGTTAAAACATTCATTCCATTTAATGGAGCAGATACAAATAACATAACAGATGTAAAATAATAAATAAAAGTTGAACTGTCTTAGACATATATCTAAGACAGTTAATTTTTTGTTAAATAGGAAAAACAATATATGAAGGATTTGAAAATTAGTTGTCGAATAATATAATTATGTAAAAGAAAGGCGTAGAAAAATGGTACGTTATAGTGAGGAATTAATAGATGAAATAAGAAATAGCAACGATATAGTAGATATAATATCACAATATGTAATATTAAAAAGAAGTGGTAGAAATTTCTTCGGTTTGTGTCCTTTCCATAAAGAAAAGACACCTTCTTTTTCTGTGTCACCAGACAAGCAAATATTCCATTGCTTTGGATGTGGGGCAGGTGGAAACGTAATTCATTTTATTAGTAAAATAGAGAATGTGGATTTTAAAGAAAGTCTAGAAATTTTAGCAGATAGGGCTGGAATAAAATTACCGACACTAGAAAATAACGTAGATTCAAAAAGATTAGAACTTAAAGAAAAAGTATACGAAATCAATAAATTAGTTGCAATGTATTATCATGAAACACTATATAAACCACAAGCAAAGCCAGCACAAGAATATGTAAAAAAGAGAAAACTAGATAACAAAGCATTAAAAGAATTTTGTATAGGTTATGCCGAAAACGCCAATGTTTTATATAAATTATTAAAAGAAAAAGGCTTTACAGAAGAAGAAATACTTGCATCAGATTTAGTAATAAAAAAAGGAAATAATTATGTAGATAGGTTTAAAAATAGACTGATATTTCCAATACAAGACATAAGAAATAGGTTTATTGCTTTTGGAGGAAGGGTATTAGATAATTCACTTCCAAAATATATCAACTCACCAGAAAATATAGTTTATAGTAAAGCAAGAAACTTGTATGGATTAAATGTAGCAAAAAATACAAAAACAAGAAAGCTAATTATAGTAGAAGGATATATGGATACTGTATCACTACACCAAAGAGGAATAGATAATGTAGTTGCATCATGTGGTACAGCACTTACAGAAGCACAAGGAAGATTACTTAGAAAATATGCGGAAAAAGTAATTATATCTTATGATTCAGATTCAGCAGGACAAGCAGCAACACTTAGAGGCTTAGAAATCCTAAATAATTTAGGGTGTGATATAAGAATACTTCAGATGGAAGGGGCAAAAGACCCAGACGAATATGTTATAAAATATGGAAATGGAAGATTTAATGACTTAGTAGAAAATGCAATTTCATTAGTAGAATTTAAAATAAAAGTATTAAAAAAAGGTTTAAACATAGAAAATACAAATGACAAAATAAAATTTATGAATGAAATAGCAAAAATATTAGGCGGAGTAGACAACAAAATTGAACAAGAAATATATATAGACAAAATATCAAGTGACTATAACATATCAAAAGAAGCAATATATGCACAAATAAATAAAAATGAATATTCAAATAATAAAGGAGCAAAAATATTAGAAAGCTCTAGTATTAGAAAACCAACAATAAAAAGACAAGAAAAAGAAATAAATCCAGAACTAGAAAAAAGAGAAAATATAATTATTTCATTATTAATAGATGGAGGAGAAGAGGTATATAACAAAATAAAAGACATTATCAATCCAAATGACTTCAAAAGTGAAGCAAATCAAAAAATAATGAGAAGATTGTATGAAGAATTTGAAAAAGGAAATAGTAATATAAATAGCTTAGTAGATATGTTTGCAGATGACGAGCAAGTTGTAAATGCATTAACAGGAATTATGGCAGACGATTACGAAATAGAAGATAATAAAAAAGCATTAGATGATGTAATAAATAATTATCAAAAAGAAAAACTAATGGCAAGAAGAAACGAAATTATACAGAGTCTGAATAATGCTAATTTAGATAAAGAAAAAGCCAGTGAATTGGAAAAAGAATTGCACACATTAATTATAAAATTGGCACAAATTAAATAGGAGGTAAAATAATGGCAAGAACAAAAAAAGATAATGAAGAAATTATTGAAGATTTGAAAGCAAATAATAAAAAAGCAAAAAAGAATGAAACAAAAACAGATAATGCAAATAAAGAAACAAAAGAAGAAACAACTAAAAAAGTAAAAGATATAGTAGAAAAAGCCAAAGAAAAAGGAAAAATAACATATGGAGAACTTGCCACAGAATTAGGAGATATAAATCCAGAACAAATAGATAAAGTATTTGACGCATTTGAAGAAATGGGAGTAGATGTTTTAAAAGACGATTTTGATGAAGAACCAGATGTTGAAGAATTAGAAAAAGTAGAAGACATAAAGGTAGAAGATATTAATACAATGAACTTTGATGGTATTAATATTGATGACCCGGTTAGAATGTACTTAAGAGAAATAGGAAAAATTCCATTACTTAGTTTTGATGAGGAGCTAGAACTAGCAAAAAGAGTAATTAATGGAGACGAAGAAGCAAAGCAAAAATTAGCAGAATCAAACTTAAGATTAGTAGTAAGTATTGCAAAAAAATATGTAGGAAGAGGAATGCTATTCTTAGACTTAATTCAAGAAGGAAATATGGGACTTATAAAAGCAGTAGAAAAATTCGATTATACAAAAGGATATAAATTCAGTACTTATGCTACATGGTGGATTAGACAAGCTATTACAAGAGCAATAGCAGACCAAGCAAGAACAATAAGAATACCAGTTCACATGGTAGAAACAATTAACAAATTAATAAGAACATCAAGACACCTATTACAACAATTAGGTAGAGAACCAACTCCAGAAGAAATTGCTCAAGAAATGGAAATACCAGTAGAAAAAGTAATGGAAATTCAAAAAATTGCACAAGATCCAGTATCACTAGAAACACCAATAGGAGAAGAAGACGACAGCCATTTAGGAGATTTTATACAAGATGAGGACAGCCCAGCACCACAAGATTCAGCAGCATATACATTATTAAAAGAACAATTAGAAGAGGTTATGAATACACTAACACCAAGAGAAGCAAAAGTATTAAAACTAAGATTCGGATTAGAAGATGGAAGAGCAAGAACACTAGAAGAAGTTGGACGTGAATTCCAAGTAACACGTGAAAGAATAAGACAAATAGAAGCAAAAGCATTAAGAAAATTAAGACATCCTAGCAGAAGCAAAAAATTAAAAGACTATATGAATTAAATATATTATAGGGAGCATTACTGCTCCCATTTATTGTGTAAAAAGGAACGGCAGGCTGTCCGAAAATTAATCAAAAAATGTGCCAATGGGGACGGGGAATTTTGGCACAAAAAAGAAAAAACTATAATGTAATTTGACAAAACTACCCATTTATGGTAAACTAATTATAGAATTGTGTAATTTAGAGTAAAGAGGTGAATTTTCTTAAAGTAATTTAAGAAGAAATTTATGGGATATATTATAAATGCAATTAAGGCATTCGTAAGTAAGGAGCCAAACGAATTTAATGAAGGAAATCTTTCTGTAGCTGAGAAAAAAGAATTAGATGAAATAATAAAAGAAGATAAAACCGAAGCAATTGAAGATAACTTTTTGAAATCTTTGAAAACAAACAAGCAAAAAGTGGTTGAATTACCAAAAAGAAAAGTATACAGAGAAAAATTCGAAGAAAAAAAAGATATTCAGAAAAAAGAAGATAGTAAAAGAGATGAAAGATAATCTAATTTAAACACATAAAAAACAGAAAATTTTAAAAATTTTCTGTTTTTTATTGACAAAACGCTTCAAACTTATTATAATAATACAAGTTCCAGATGGCGAAGTAGCTCAGTTGGCTAGAGCATTCGGTTCATACCCGAAGGGTCATGTGTTCGAATCACATCTTCGCTACCAATTTTTTAGGAGAACTTTCTCCAAAGTCGAGGTATATCAAGACTTCCGTAGTCTTAACCTCGATTTTTTTTATGTATTTTTGAACTAGTATTTTTAATTTTTCTTTTGACTTATCTTTCAATTCTGATAAATCTTTCTTTAACACTTCTTCTATTTTTTCAGAAGTAATGTAATTATGTGTAGCAATATTATCTTTGAAATTAATTTCATCTTCTATATTTTTCTTTGTATTTTCAATTTCTTCTAACCTTTTTAACAATGAATCGGTAGCATATCCTTTAGCAACTGCATTTACAATGTTATTTATTTCTTGGTTTATAGATGATAAATTTTCTTTTAAGATTTCAACATCGTTTTTACAGTCTTTTTGTGCTTCTATATATTGAGCATTAACTGCTTTTACAATGTTTTCCCTAGTTTCAGCATTAAGCAATTCTTCTGTAAGCATTTTAATTACTTTATTTTCTATTAATTCTTGCTTTAGAGAAGGCATTTGACACTTGCCTAGTTTGTTATGATTAGAACATCTATAATATCCAGAAACATAAGTATTTCCATTTTTCTGTTTTTTTATTGTTGTACCAACATAGGAACCGCCACATTCACATTTTATTAACCCGCTTAATAAGTAAAAGTTCTTTGCTGTGTTTTCTGCATTTTTTCTTTTAGTTCTTTTATTCATAGCTTTTTCAAAAACCTCCTTGGAAATTATTTGTGGAATAGCATCTTCAAGTATTATAGCATCAGCCCTAATTCCATCGTGATTAGATTTAGTTCCTTTATTAAAAATATATTTACCAATATACTTTTCATTTCCTATAATGTCATAAATAGAAGTTTTACTAAAGGGCTTATTCTTTTTTGTTTTAAATCCCATTGAATTTAATTTTAAAGCAATTTCTATTAAAGAATAGCCTTCTATATACAGGTCATAAATAAAACGAACGCTAGAGGCTTCTCGTTCATTTATAACATACTTTTTATTTACTATATCATATCCAAGAGGAGCAATGCCACCGTTAAATTGTGCGTTTTGGGCATTAAGTTTCAAAGCTCTTTTAACATTAGAGGCAAGGTTCTGAGAATAATATTCATCCACTCCTGCTAACATTGTTGACATTAACTTTCCTTCTGGCGTTTCTGTATCAATAGGTTGAGTTATTGAAATTAATTTAATGCCTACTTTTTCTAATTTATTTCTATAATACAAACTATCTATAGCTTTACGTGCAAATCTGTCTGTTTTCCATACTAAAACAGCTTGGATCTCTTTTGATTTGCAGGCATCTGAAATCATATTTTGAAAGCTATCTCTAGTATCTTTTGTTCCAGATTTAGCTTCATCAATGTAATATTTAATTATAGAAATATTATTTTTTTTTGCATATTCTTCTAATTCATTTTTTTGCTGTTCTATTGATTTTTCGTCTTGCAAATTTGAAGAATATCTACAATAACCATAAGCTAACATTATTTAAAACTCCTTGTAATATTATATAGCACTCCAATTATTTCGACTGGCAACGTATTAATATCATTTTTATCAAATATTAAAGGTGCAAAAGAAGGATTTACAGGTTGTAATAATAAGCCTGTGTCAGTTTTGTAAGCTCTTTTTAGAGTAGCTTCATCGCCGTTAATAAGAGCAACTACATAATCTCCATTTTCAAAATCACTTTGTTTTTTTATTATCGCAATGTCATTTTCATATATTTCAGGGACCATAGAATTACCCTTTACTTTTAATGCGAAACAATCCTCGCTTTTTAAACTATTATCATTAACTGTAACATATCCAATAATATTTTCTTCTGCTAAATAATCATATCCTGCTTTTACTATACCTAATACAGGAATTTTATCTGTTTTTTTATGTCTCTCTTCTATTAAATCTGATTTTAAGATTTCTAAATAATCTGCCAGCATTTGTACTGTTCCCATTCTAGGGTATTTTTTTGCATTGCACCAATCTGAAACAGTAGAAGAAGACAAATTCAAATCATTCATTAAATCCATTTGAGTTTTACCTCGAGTATTCATCCAATAATTAAGATTTTTAGCAAAAATTTCTTTTTGTTTTTGATTATCTTTTTCCATCAAAATCACTCCCTGTCTATATTATAAGCTATCGGCGAAAAAAACACAACATTTTTTTAAAAAAATCTCGCTTTTAGTATTGACATCTCGCAAATAACGTGATAATATATGAACAACTTAAGGAGGTGAATAATTTGAAACAATTCAAAATAAGCTTGGAAGCAGCAAGAGTAAATGCAGGCTTCACTCAAAAAAAAGCGGCTGAATTATTAGGGATAGATAGGAACACTTTGAGAAGTTGGGAAAAAGGTATTACAAGTCCAACATGGAAAAAATTAAATGAAATAGAAGAGCTTTATAAAATTGATAAAGATTATATTTTTTTACCTTACAATCTCGCTAAAAGCGTTTCACGTGAAACACAGGAGGTAAAACAATGCAAGAATTTATAGAAGACTTTTGTAAGACAATATATGAAATAATTCAAATTGAGGAGGAAAACACAAATGAAAAAACATAAAATAAACAAAGCAAAATTAGCAATAAACATATTAAAGTTAGAATGTATAGCATTATTAGCATTTACATTTGACGTAATGTTTATAGCTTATTTAATTAAGTAAAGAAAGGAGTTGAGAAATATGGAAACAAAGAAAAAATTAAAAGAAAAAGCAAATAACGCAGAACAAAGAGCAGTAGTACATTTTAGAAAACTACAAGAAATTGAAAATATTTTAGGACGAGCTGAAATAAATAAGACACCATCTGTAATTGTAGTAGACAAAATAAAAGAAGTTATCGTCGGTCAAAACAAATAACTTCAAAATAAGAATTTGTATAAATTCATATATTTTTATTATACAGATTCTTTCAAAAAAAGTCAAGGAAAGGAATAAGTAAAATGAAAAGTACAGGAATAGTAAGAAAATTGGACGAGCTAGGTAGAATAGTTTTACCAAGTGAGTTAAGAAAGAATTTAGAAATATCAGCCAAAGACTCAATAGAAATATTTACGCGAGGAGAAGAGATTGTATTAAAGAAATCTCAACAATCTTTTAAAGTTTGCCAAGAATGTGGAAAAGTACTAAATAAAAATGATAATTATTGTAGCGACTGTGGAAAGGAGCAATAGTTATGGAACAAGTAGAAAATCCAATGGTAATGCCAGAGTATGAATATAAATCAGACTACATACCAGACAATGTATGGGCAGAAAGAGAAGATAGAGATTACGAAGATAGTATTTTTGAGGAGGAGTTATAAACATGAATAGTAATAAAGATCTAATAGTAGTAAAACAATTACCTTTAATAGAAGAAAATTTAAAACAATTATCTGTAGAAATAGATGAAAAGGTTAAAAATGCAAAAAGCTTAATTTGTACAGAAGAAACTGTAAAAGAAGTAAAACAGGTAAGAGCTGACTTAAATAAAGAGTTTAAAGAGTTGGAAACACAAAGAAAACTAGTAAAAGAACAAATATTAGCTCCATATATGAATTTTGAAGAAATTTATAAACAATATGTATCAGACAAATACAGAAATGCTGATATGGAATTAAAAAACAAAGTAGATAGTACGGAAAATGAATTAAAAGTAAAAAAAGAGAAAGAAATAAAAGACTATTTTGAGGAATACAAAGTAGCAAGTAATATTGATTTTATTACATACGGACAAGCTAGAATAAACGTAACATTATCAGCAAGTGTAAAAAATTTAAAAGAACAAGCAAAACAATTTATAGACAAAATAGTAGATGATTTAAAACTTATTGAAACACAAGAACATAAAGCAGAAATATTAGTAGAATACAAACAAACATTAAATGTATCGCAAGCAATAACAATGGTGACAAATAGATTTAAGGCTATTGAAGAAGAAAAGAAGAGAATGAAACAAGAAGAAGAACTTCAAAAATCTATTATTGATATTGCGAAAGAATCAGACAAATATAGTGAGCCAACAATATTAAATGCACCAGCCGTAGAAGAAAAAATAGAAGAAATTTTAACATTAAAATTTACAGTAAAAGGAACAAGGGCAAAGTTAAAAACTTTAAAAGAATTTTTAATAGCAGGAGGTTATGATTATGAGTAATGAGGTACAAAAATCAAATCAAGAATTAGTAGTTAAATTTGAAGTAGAAGGTCAAGAAATAAAATTAACTCCTAAAATAGTTCAAGAATACATAGTTGGTAGTGATGTTCCTATTACAAATCAAGAATTTAAATTGTTTACCGAACTTTGCAAAGTTAGAAAATTAAATCCATTTTTAAGAGAAGCATATTTGATAAAGTATAAAGCTGGTTCTCCAGCACAATTAGTTGTTGGAAAAGACGCAATATTGAAAAGAGCAGTTTTAAACCCAAATTACGATGGAATGGAATGTGGAATTATCATTCAAAAAGAAGATGGAACAGTAGAAGAAAGACAAGGAACATTTAGGTTAGGAAATGAGCAACTTGTAGGTGGATGGGCAAGAGTTTATAGAAAAGATTGGACACATCCAACCTATTCGAGTGTAAGCTTTAATGAAGTAGCACAAAAGACAGGTCAAGGGCAATTAAATTCAAACTGGGGTAATAAAGGAGCAACAATGGTTGAAAAAGTTGCTAAAGTTAGAGCATTAAGAGAAACATTTGTAGAAGATTTAGCAGGAATGTATGAAGCAGAAGAAATGCAGCAAGAAATTCAACAAGAGTCTCCTATTGAAGTACAAGCGGAAATAGAAGAACAAACAGAAGATACAAAAGAGGTATCAATGAATGAACTATAAAATTGTATCGAGTTGCAGTACAGGAAATGCAACAATAATTAAAGACATAATTTTAATAGATTGTGGAGTGAGTTTTAAAAGACTAGATAGATATTATAAAAAGTTAAAAATAGTACTTCTTACACATATACATTCGGATCATTTCAAAAAAGAAACAATAAAAAAATTAGCTGAAGAAAGACCAACATTAAGATTTGCTTGTTGTGAATGGTTATTAGAACCACTTTTAGCCTGTGGAGTTAAAAGAAAAAATATAGACATACTTCAAATTGGAACAAGATACGATTATAAGCTATTTAAAATTGTACCAATTAAACTATATCACGATGTACCACAATGCGGTTATAGAGTGCTATTTGACAACTATAAAGTTATATATATAACAGACACAAAAACAGTTGAAGGAATAAGTGCAAAGAATTATGACTTATATCTTATTGAAGGCAATTATGATGAAGATGAAATAAGAGAAAGAATAAGAGAAAAACAACAAGATTGTAAATATGTTTATGAATTTAGAGCAAAAGATAGTCATTTAAGTAAGCAACAAGCTAGTGAGTTTTTATTAAATAACATGGGAGAAAATTCAGAATATGTATTAATGCATCAACATGTAGAAAGGTAGAAAAGTATGCAAACAACAGGTCAAATAACAGATATAAATATAGACTATAAAACGCATAAATCAAAAATTAGCTTACTTTTAGATACAAATGAATTAGAGATTATTGAGCAATTAAAAAAGCAAGACAAGCTAAATATAGAGCTAAAAAAATGGTATAAAAAACGCAGTTTAGATGCAAATGCTTATTGTTGGGTGCTATGTGACATGATAGCAAAAGAAATTAGTAAAGATGGAACGATTACAACTAAAGAAGACATATATAAAGATGCAATAAATAACATAGGAATATTTGAACCGTTCATTGTTCAAGAAAGTACATACGAGAAATTTAAAAGAATATGGGAAAGACAAGGTTTAGGCTATTTAGTAAAAGAAGTGTCAAAAAAAGACAAAGCAGTCAAAGTGCATTGTTATTATGGTTCAAGTTCATACGATAGCAAAGAAATGAGTTTGTTAATAGAATTTTTAATACAAGAAGCAAAAACACTAAATTTAGAAACAAAGTCAAAGCAAGAAATAGATAGCTTACTAAAACAGTGGCACTAGTAGCAGATAATTAAACAGAATAAGAGTAAGGAATTATTGTATTAGTGCCACTATTGCCCCTTTCAAGGAGGTATATATGAAATCAATTATGCAGAAAGAAAAAAGATGTTATATATGTGGTTTATATGATCCAGTTGAAGAACATCATATATTTTTCGGAAATGCAAATAGAAAAATATCAGAGCAGAATGGATTTAAAGTATATCTATGTCAAGAACACCACAGAGGAACAATAGGAGTGCATGGAAGATTAGGACATGCTTTAGATACAAGATTAAAACAAGAATGTGAAAAAAGATATATAAATCAAGGACATACAAAAGAAGAATTTATTAAATTAATAGGGAAAAATTATTTATAGGAGGAAAGAAAAATGGCAAATAAAAATGAAGTAACAATATCAACAGAAGAATACAAAGAACTTATAAGCAAAGGAGTGCCAAATGAAAACGAAAAATGGTTTAAGAATAAATTAGAAGAATTTTTATTAGAAAATTTTAAAATAGATGGTAATAAATTAGATATTAAAAATAATTGGGACTTTTGTGATGATTTTGAAAAGTGGTTAAAAATAATTGATAAAGACATGTATAAGAAAATTTACAACACATTATATGATGAAAAGATAAAGAAAGAAAACGACAAGATGAAAATGGAAAAAGCAAGAGCAAACAAAGAAATAGATAATAAATAAACAGCAGGGCTAGACATAAGTTTTAGCCCTTTAATTTTACGAAAGGAGAAAGTGTATGGAGAAAGTTAGCTTTCTAATGTATTTAGATTATGAAGAACAATTTAATTTATTAACGAACGAAGAATTGGGACAACTTGTAAGAGCAATAATGCAATATGAGAAAACAAGACAAGAGCCAGAGTTAGAAGGTACATTGAAAATGGCTTTCTCATTTATTAAGACACAATTAGACAGAGATAGAGAAAAATACAACAAGAAATGTGAAAAAAATAGAGAGAATGCTAAAAGAGGTGGAAGACCTAAAAAAAACCAAACGGAAAATAAAAAACCGAACGGTTTTTTTGAAAACCAAACGGTTGCCAAAAAACCCGATGAAGATAAAGAAGAAGATAAAGAAGATGAAGAAGATAAAGAAGATTTATTATTAAAAGAACAACGTGAAAGCAAATTGCAACAAAAGTTTCTTGAATGTGTCGGTTCAACAAATCTAAACGCAATAAGTGAATGTATAAGTTATTTAGATGATTTACCGTATGAAGTTATAGAAAGTGTATTAATAAGAACTTCAAGAATAAAAAATCCGAATTGGGCTTATGCAAAAGTAATACTAGATGATTATGTCCGAAAGCGAATAGATAGTTTAGCAAAAATAGAAATAGCAAACAAGAAGTCGAGCAATAACAATAACAGGGAATATAAGGAAACCGATTTTGACAGCTTGTACGCAAATAAAGGAGGTTAATTTATGAAAATAGCACAAAAAGATAGAATTATAAATTACATACGAGCATTTGGTTCAATATCTAGCTGGGAAGCATACGCAGACTTAGGAATAACACAGCTAGGAGCAAGAATAGACCAGCTCAAAAAAGAGGGCTACGAGTTTAAAACAGAATGGGAAAGCAATACAAACAGATTTGGAGAAAAGACAGATTATAAAAGATATTATTTAGCAGATATGGTTTCAGAGAATATGAACCATATAACACAGATTTAGGAGGTAGTTATGATAATAGTAAGTCAAGATAAAGAAAAGATAGTTAATTTTGATAATATGACACGAGTTTATATAACCTTTGATGAAGGTGATGATGATGTTTGTATAAGAACTGAAACAGTAGATAGTTTGTATGAAGACTTAGGATATTACAAAACAGAAGAAAGAGCAAAAGAAGTATTAGCAGAAATAATAAAATCTTATAGAGATTATAGGACAGCAGAATGCGATGGATATACTGATTCTTGTAATAAATTTGTATTACAAGAAACAGCAGTTTTTGAAATGCCAGAGGACTAACTTATGACATGTGAAGAAGTAATAAAAAAAGGGCTATGTCTAGGTTGTGGTCTAGCAGAACAAAACATAAATGCTGATAACTGCAAATATAGAGAACAGTCAGGATTAGATTTGTGTAAAAAAATTTTGGAAGGAGAACAAATGAAAATATGAAATTTGAAATATTAGGAAAGCCAACAGGAAAGGGAAGACCAAGGCTAGGAAAATATGGTACATATACACCACAAAAAACAAGAGATTATGAAGATTTAGTGAAGTTAAGCTTTAAAAACAAATATAAGGTAAAACCAAGCGAAAGAGAAATAAAAATGAAAATAACAGCAGTATTTGAGCCACCTAGAAGATTAAGCAAAAAGAAAAGAGCAGAGTTAATAGACTGGGAACAAGGCTATATGCATAAGCCAGACATAGATAATATAGCAAAAATAATACTAGACGCATTAAATGGACTAGCTTATAAAGATGATAATCAAGTTACTACTTTGTTACTCTTTAAACAATACGGAACAGCAGATAAAGTTGTTGTAGAGCTAGACGAGATTTAAGAAGCAAAGGAGAAGGCTATGAGTAGTAATAAAAAAGCAAAAGAAGCATTGATAAAATTATATGGCAAAGAGTGCTTTATAGAAAAACTACATTTAAGACCTGATACGGAAAGAAAATATACTGGTAAAGCACAATATCACAGAATGAAACAATTAACTTATCATCATATACAAGAGAAATCAAAAGGACGGAAAAGCAACAGTTGAAAATGGAGCATTATTATCAGCAGAAAACCACGAATGGTTTAATAGACAAAGTAAAGAAAAACAAAGACAAATGAATGATATGTTTCAAGAACATAAAAGACAGCTAGATTATGGATTCAAAATAGCAGTAGCAGAACTAACAGCCAAGGAAATTAAACAAGTAGAATTAATAGAATCAAAAACAGAGGAAGTAATAGAAATACCCGCCTATGAAACGACACTAGAAGAACAAAAAGCGTTCGAGGAATATAAGAGGAAAAGAGATCAGAGAGTGTTGAATAAGTTCAAGGGAGAGGAAAGATGAAAAGAAAAAATGAAGGTATTTATGCACTATACAAGGGAGATAAGTTCATAACCGAAGGCACTAAAAAAGAGATAGCAAAATGTATAGGTGTGAAAGTAAATACAATATCATATTATGCAACAAAAGCGTATGAAAAAAGGATGAAAAAATATAAACATAAAAAAGGGTGCAAGATACTTATAAGAATTGATTAGAAAGGAGAAGAAAGATGAGTGATTATGTAAGAAAAAAATGTGTAAGATTTAAAATACCACAAAATATAATAGAGGAATTGAAAGATGACAGCGATTTGATAGAGGAATTATTAGAAAAATTTCAATTGAAAGATGATTATAACGTAAAAAATGATTTTACAATTGGTTATGGAGAAGATTTTGATAATGATAAAACAGATTATTTCTTAGATTATCAATTAGATTATGAATATGGAGCAAGTGGGGATTTTGAAAATGTAAGACTATTAACAGATACAGAATTTGAAAAGTATTCAAGAATGTTTGCAAAATATTTTAACGAAATAGATAGAGATGAATTAAGATTAGTACATTACTGTTATTACAATGGCTGTGATGAACCAAGTGTCTATAAATTAGAAGAAATTTAGGAGGAGAATAGATATGCTAAAAGCTGATAGTAAAATGTTTCATGATTTATGTGAAGAAGGAATAAAAGATGATAAAAAAGATGTATTTGTAGATGCGTTTACTGAATTTATAGCAGAATTAGATGATATAGATTTAAGTAATAAAACAAAGCAACATTTATACGATATTTTTATAAAAGATATGAACATTTATTTTAAAAATAAAAAGTATGAAGTAAAGGAGTAAATAAGATATGTCATTTAGTGCAACAAAATTTATAGAAAAACAAATTACTAACACAAGAGGATTATGCAAAAGTTGTAAATTTTATAAAACAGCAAAAATAGTAGATGAAGTAGAAATTTGTACATTAAGTGACAAATTTTTAATTCCAGAATATGAGCCTAATTATACTTGTAGAAATTTTGAGAGGAGTGATACATAGTGAAAACAGCAGATGAGTTTAATATAGATTTTTGGAATGAAGAAACAGAAAGAGATTTTTATAAATTTAGAGATGTTTTAGTTGATAATTCAAATATGGATACATTTCAAGCAACTCATTTTTTAGAAAATATATATAATTCTGTTTCAAGAGAATATGGAGACTAGGAGGTGTTTTAAGTGAAAGAAAGAGAAGAGATATTAAATAAAATGAAAAACAAATATAAATTAGCATTATTTATGGTTATAAGAAACTTTATGGTAATGCCACAAGGTATTAAATTAGGTAAAACAGATAAAGAAATCAATGAAATGTCTTACGAAACAATGTGTTCAGTATTAACTATGATTGATTATGACCGAGCAGAGAAATCTTATAAGGAGGGAAAAAGTGAAAGAAAATAGTATAGAAGAAGATATAAATAGATGCAATAAATTAACAGCAAACTGGATAGGGTTAAGTAATCAATTAGCACTAAAACGTGTCTTATCAGATTATAAAAGAGTGTTAAAAGAGAATGAAGAATTAAAAGAAGAAAGAGAAATAGTAGGAATACCAGTAAGAAATAAAAGAGATGGGAAAATAGGAATAGTATTACATCAATGGAAAAATGGAAGTGTTGCAGTATTGGAAAGTATAAATCCACGAGTAATAAATACTCACGATAGTTGGAATACATTAGAAATAGTAACAGATGAAGTAAAACAAACTCAAACAAAATGTGAAACTATTCCAGTTTCTTTAGTAAAAGACAAGATAGAAGAATTAAAAAAGAAAGTAGAAGAGCTGACAGATGATAAAGGCTATTGGGGGGGCAGTGATTTATTAGATCAGATAGAAGTTTTACAAGAACTATTAGAAAAGGAGCAATAATATGAGTAAGATTGTAGAAGTTATAGAAAGACTAAATATTGAAGCTATAACACAACAAAGAGATTATTATAAAGCACGATACAATGAATTTAATGAAGCATTTATTAAAATGAAACAGAAGAGTATATATAAATAATAATACGTAACAAAGGAGGAAGGGATGGAAGAAACTAAAAAAGAGTTAAGTGCTTATTTATACAATAAGGAACTGTTAAAAGAAAAAGAACAGGATTTGGAAGAGTTAATAACAAAAGCAGAAAAAATAACAACAGAATTAAGTGACATGCCAAAAGGAACTCCGATAATCCAGGATAAGATAGGCGAGTATGCCACAAAAATAGTTGAATTAAAGAATAGTAAATATAGACAATTAATAGATATGTATAAGTCTAAAGAAGAGATAGAAAACAAAATAGATATGTTAGAACAACCATATAAGAACATATTATATTTTAAATACATAAAAGGCAAGAACCTTACAGAAGTTGCAAATATAATTAACAAAGAATATAAGTGGACATGTAAACTATATGGAGAAGCATTAAAAAAATATAAAGAACACGACAAAAAAGGTTGAAACACGACTAAGAAATATGTTTTAATAATACTAGGTAAAAAAACATAAAAGTTTTGCGGAGACGAATTGGAAACAGTTTGTCTCTATTTTTGTATGTAATTAACGATACTAGATAAGTTAATATAAAGTTCTATTGATAGAACCTCCTTTCTAAATAAATATATTATATAAGTTTTGAAGCAATTCTAGTTAAGCTTAAAAAAGTATTGACAAAGTAGACATAATATACTATAATAATTAGGCAACCTGGAAACAGGTAAGTAATTTAATAGGAGTGTTGATTTATGTCCAACAACAACAGCACATTAGCATCTGACCACGGCACAAACGGCGGTACAAAACGTAGCGATTCTGATGGTTACTCTTGGAGCAACTACTCAGGCTCAAAAGAAAGCCACGATGTCGAGGCCAACCAGATGAACTCAAAAGACTACGAAGGAAAGTATGGTGAACATACTTTTTACAGTCCGAAGAGTGGAGTACAGGGCGTTGCAGGACCTAACGCAGATCGTAAAAACAAATAACCTATACAAAGAGAGCAGTCAAATGGCTGCTCTTTTTGTATGGAAAAAAAAGAATATTCTTTTGCGGAGTTGTGTTTTTAGAAGCATAACTCCTATTTTCTAAATAAAATAGTATGTAGTGATATAGTAACTCAGAAGCAGAGCACTGGCGTGAAACCTGGTACGGACAGAGGCAATATTCAAGCTATATGTCGAATGTCGTAGGTGCAAGTCCTACCTATATCATTACATAGTGTTTTATTAAAAAACAAAAGAGGTGGCTATTATGATAAATAGTTTTCAAAAATATATGTGTAGCACATGTAAAAGTAAAGTATGCGATAAAGGAATAGCACTAGTAAAACTAAACAATATGATAATATCAAAATGTACGGACTATAAAAAAGACGAAAATAAAGTAAAAGGGTATGAAAAGCCAGGAACAAGAACAGCAAAACAAAAGAAAGCACTAATGGGCTTTACACAAGAATATTAAGATGAATATTGATAAATGTATGAGAAAGTTCTGCCATGGGTGCAGAAATTATGAGAAATGCTTTCCTAGTAAGAAGAAAAAGAGAAAAAAAGGAGAGAAATAATGAAATTCAAAATAAACAATACTGAATGGACAATAGAAGAAGTAGATGAAGCCACAATAAATAATGAGATGAAGAGTGATGGTACTTTAGGAGTAACAATATATAGAACTCAAAAAATAATGTTACTAAAAGAACAAGCAAATATAATTAAGACATTAAAACATGAATTAACACATGTGTGGATGTATGAATATGGTCATAATCAAAACGACGACAAAACATTCAGCTATGAAGATGTATGCGAAATAGTAGCGAGTAGCAATGATTTTATAAATGAAATAGTTCAAGCATATTTAAAACAGAATATTGAACATGATTATATAGATGCATTAAGGTATACTATGGAGAAAAAGTTATGAACATAAATCAAAACATTAATAAATTATTATATGCTTTATCTACAAAAGGAAAAATATATAAAATAAACAGTTTTCAATTTTATAGTGAAAAAAATTGTAAGTACTGCACTAAATATCAAATATTAAAAAAAGAACAAGTAGAAGTATATAATGGAGAAACAGATGAATTTGAATTACAAGATAGATATGAACAAAAAGAAGAATGCTATAGTAAGGTTGATGTTATGAAATATCTAATGGAGGAATATAGGATGTGATTTTATGGCGAAGAGATTAAATGATGAAGAAAAAAAACAAATAATTGCATGTTATATAGAATGCCAAAATTTAAGAGAGACAGCAAGAAGGTTTCATGTTTCTCCTGATACAGTTAAAAGGTTGACAAAAGAAAATAAAGATATCGAGCAAAATCTTGCACAAAAAAAAGAAGAAAATACAAAGAATGTTTTAAATGAATTAGATAAAACAAAGAATAAAAGAATAAAATTGCTAAATAAGATGATAGACAAGATGGAAGAAAAAGTTGACAATATTGATATGTTTACTAATGTAAAAGATTTAGCGACTGCTTATGGAATTATAGTAGACAAAGATATGAAATTTCTTGAATTAACAAAAGAGAAACAAGAAAAGGAAAAACAAATAATAAGAATACCAGCAAGTGATATGTCAAGTGCATTTATAGACCTAAACAGAGATATTGATAACAGAGGACATTTAGAATATTGGTTAGATGGTGGAAGGGCTTCATTGAAGTCCTCTTTTTGTGGAGAAAAAATACCAGAGTTATTAGAAAATAACCCTAATATGTGTGCATTATGTATAAGAAGAGTAAGCAATACTTTAAAAGATTCAGTTTATGCACAAATACAGTGGGGAATTGACAAATTAAGTGAAACATATCCTGGATTAATAGATGATTATAGCTTTAAAACTTCTCCGATGGAAATAACCAAGAGAAGTACAGGACAAAAAATATATTTTAGAGGAACAGATGATCCAGACAAAATAAAATCAATAAAGCCACCTAAAGGAATGTATATAGGAATAATATGGTATGAAGAATTTGACCAAATACAAGGAATGAATGCAGTGAGAAAAATAAATCAATCCGTAATAAGAGGTGGAAATGATTTTATTGAGTTTTATACATTCAATACTCCAGCAAGTAGGCAACATTTTGTTAATAAAGAAAAAAGAATACCAAAATCAAATAGATTATCACACCATAGTGATTATAGAACATCTCCAAGGGAGTGGATAGGACAAGCTTTTATAGACGAAGCAGAATACACTAAAGAAACAGCGCCGATAATATATGAAAATGAATATTTGGGATTAGAAACTGGCGATGGAGGTAGTGTATTTGAAAATCTTGAATTAAGGGAGATAACAGATGAAGAAATTTCTCACTTCGATAGATTATATAAAGGTATTGACTGGGGTTGGTTTCCTGATCCATTTGCATACAACAATATGCATTTCGATATGGCAAGAAGAACATTATACATATTTGATGAATTAAGATGTAATAAAACATCAAATCAAGATACATGGAAAAAGCTACAAAAAAAAGGAGTAACAAATAGTGATTTAATAACTGCAGACAGTGCAGAAAATAAATCAATAGGAGACTACAAGTCTTATGGAGCATTTATAAGAGGAGCAGAGAAAAGACCAGGAAGTGTTGAATACAGTATGAAATGGTTAGCAGGTTTAATAAAGATAGTAATAGACCCTAAAAGATGTCCTAATACTGCAATAGAGTTTAGCGAGTATGAATTAGAAAAAGATAAAGACGGAAATATTATTACAGGCTATCCAGATAAGAACAACCATCATATTGACGCTGTACGATATGCGACAGAAACAATATGGAAAAAGAGAGGACAATAAAATGTTTGAAAGATTAGTAAATTTTATAAAAGGAGCAATAAATAAGATGTTTAATACAACTGATATAGCAAAAGATTTTAATATAGATATATCAACAAGCAATGAAATACTGTCAGCCATTGAAAAATGGTCCAATATTTATAATAGTAAAGCACCATGGTTAAATGAAGAAGTAAGATCATTGCATGTTGCGAAAACAATATGTGAAAAGGTTGCAAAAGCTGTAACAATAGAATTTAAGTCACAGGTAGAAGATAAAGAAATAGATAAAGTATATCAAAGATTTATAAAAAATATAAGAACAAATACAGAATATGCTCTAGGAAAAGGTGGAATGTTTTTCAAACCATTCTATGCTAATGGGAAAATAAAGATTAGTTGTATTCAAGCTGATAAATTTATACCTACAAAATTTGATAGCACTGGCGAATTGCTAGGTGCTATTTTTATTGATCAAATTACAAGAGGAAATGAAATATATACAAGACTTGAATATCAAGAATTGAATGACACAATATTAATAATTAAAAATAAGGCATATAAAACTACGCTACACAATGCAAACATATTAGGGAACCAAATTCTACTTTCACAAGTGCAAGAATGGGCAAACATTCAAGAAGAGATACAAATAAATGATGTTAATAGATTATTAGGTGGTTATTTCAAAATACCTATTGCAAATCCAGTTGACAATACAAGCCCTGTAGGTGTTGCAATATTTGCAAATGCTATTGATACATTAGAAGAAATAGACAAACAATTCAGCAGAACATTATGGGAATATGAAGGCTCTGAACTTGCCGTTGATATAGATGCAACGGCATTTACAAAAGACAAAAACGGAAATGATATATTACCAAAAGGCAAAGAAAGACTATATAGAAAGTTAGACTTTGGAGACGAAAGTAAGTGGAACGTATTTAGTCCTCAAATAAGAGATACAGCATTGTTTAATGGATTAAATGAGTGGTTAAGACAATGTGAGAGTCAATGTGGGTTAGCATTTGGAACTATATCTAAAATAGAAAATATTGAAAAGACAGCAACAGAAATAAAATCAAGTAAACAAGATTATTATGTAACAGTTTCAGATATACAAGGAGCATTACAAACAGCATTAGAAGATTTGATTTATAGTATAGATATTTTAATGAGTTTGTACGGTATCAAGCATAAAGTTGGAGCACTTGCAAGTTTTGACTGGGACGATAGCATTCTAATAGATAGTGAAAAGAAACAATCACAAAGTTTAATAGAAAGGAATGCAGGCTTAATAGATGATATTGAATACTTTGTACAAACAAGAGATTATTCAGAAGAAGAAGCAACAGAATACGTAAATAAAATACGAGAACGAAGTAAAGAACAAATACCTAACGATGTGCAAGAGGAATAGTTTATGATAGAAAATAAAATACAAAGTGCAATAAAGTCTATTATAAGTATATATTCTAAAATGGAAGTAGAACTAATAGAGAAAATTGCAGAGCATTTTAAAATAAATGAAGAATTTATTAATAGTGATTATTGGTATTTTGAAAAACTAAAAGAACTTGGAGGACTAAACAATGAAACATTAAAGCTATTAGAAGAATATACAGGAAAAACAAAAAAGGAATTAGCAAAAGCAATGAAAGATATAGGCATAAGCTCTATACCTGTTGATCAATTAAATATAGCAACACAAAAAAATGCTTTATTAAATCCAGAAACAATAATAAATAGTGCAAATATACAAAATATAATACAATATAGTTATGATGAAATAGAAAAATCTTTTCTAAATTTAAACAAAACTATACAAGAACAAGTAAGGAAAACTTATACAGATATAATAACAGAAACATACATAAAAACAAATGCAGGTGTTTGTAGTTATCAGGAGGCAATATTAGACAGTTTAGACAAGCTAGGAGATAAAGGAATATCTATACTTACCTATCAAGATAAAAATGGCAATATAAAGAATTATGACGTTGTAGGAACAGTAAGAAGAGATTTGTTAGTTGCAACGAGAGGTTTGGCTGGTAAAGTAAATGAAGAAGTAATAAAGGAAAGTGGCAATCACATTGTAAGAGTCACTAATCACTTTGGAGCTAGAACTGGAGATGGAGGAGAAGATTACACAAACCATGCTTGGTGGCAAGAAAAACAATTCTTTTGTTGGAACTATGATGGAAATGCAACAGAAGAAGAAAAGAAATTACCAGATTTTATGGAACATTGCAATTATGGAGATGTTCAAGGTATAGTAGGAATCAACTGTAAACACTTATTTACGGTGTGGTATGGCTCAACTAAAAAGGAAGATTTAGGATTTACTTATGATGAAAATAAAGAAGAATACGAAAAAACACAGAAACAAAGATATTTAGAAAATGGTACTCGTAAATGGAAAAGAAAACAAGTCATAGCAAAGAAAGTGCAAGATGAAGATGGCTATAACAAAGCAAGTTTAAAAACAAAGGAGTGGCAAGACAGATTACATAAATTTACTCAAGAAAATGACTTAAGAGAAGATTATAGTAGACAACATGTAAAAGGCTATAAGTCAGTCAATACTAAAGAAAAGCAGTACATAGACATAACAGAAGAAATAATAAAAAAAGATAAACAAGATTTTAAGTTAATAGAACAACAATATTATATCAATGAAAATGGAAATCGATATAATGTAGATGGTAAATATATTTTGTTAGAACCAACAGAAAGAGAAAAAGAAGTTGCAAATATGCTAGGTGAATTATATGGTGGAAATATAAAGATAATACCAAGAATAAATGAACCTAAAGGCATAAAGACTCCAGATTATATAGTAAAAAATAAAAGATATGATTTGAAACAAATTAGCGGTAGTGGAAAATATGTAATACAAGGGAACTTAAAAGGAAAACAAAAACAAGCTGATAACTTTGTAATAGATATAACAAAATCAAAGATGAGTACAGACGAAGCTATTAGACAAGTAGAAAATATCTACAACTCAAAACATTTTTTATGGTTAGATAGGATTATTTTACTTAAAGATAAAGAATTTCTAAAAATATATAAAAGAAAATAGAAGAAGTCAACTGTGAACCTAGAGGTTCTCAACTGACTTCTTTTAATAATATTATTAACTTAATTATACTATAAATTAAGCTAATAATCAATAGTTTATGCTGAAAAATATAAAATATTCACTGTCCGCAATGACGATAAACTACAAATAAAATAAATAATAGGCTTTCGTTTGAAAGTCTATTTTTTATACAAAAATTCGACTATATGCAGGTCGTGAATAAGTGCATAACTACATCGTGAACGAAAAACACGTAAAAGTTCGTAGTAGGAGAAAGGAAACATTATGAAAAGAAAATTTTTAGAAGATTTAGGGCTAGAAACAGACGTCATTGAAAAAATAATGACTGAAGCAGGAAAAGATGTAACATCTTTAAAAGCCAGAGTAGATGATTTAACAGAACAAATAAATGTTAAAGATACTACTATTTCAGAAAAGAACAATAAAATAGCTGAACTTGAAAAAGTGGACGTCGAGGCTATTAAAACAGCTGAGTATGAAAGAGGCAAAACAGAAGGTTCTAAAGAAATCGAAGTTTTCAAAAAGCAAAATGCTTTAGACAAAGCTTTATCTAAGTATAAAGCAAAAGATGCTAGTATTTTAAGTAAAATGCTAGACATGGAAAAGGTTAAATATAATGACAAATTTGAAATTGTGGAGGGATTAGAGGAACAAGTAAACTCTATCAAAGAAAGTCACGATTATTTATTTGACAATGATAAACCTTTGCCAACATTTTCAGGTCCAACACAAGGACCGCAAGGAAAAGTAATAAGTGGAGATCCAGAAAAAATGGACTACAACACTTACAAACAATGGAGAAAACAAAATAATTAGAAAGAAAGAGGTAATAGAATATGGGAAACACAATATTAACACCACAAATAATTGCTAATGAAGCATTAATGGTATTAGAATCAAATTTAACTATGGCTAATTTAGTACATAGAGATTATTCAAAAGAATTTGTACAAGTAGGAGATACTATAACAGTAAGAAAACCAAGCAAATTTGTTGCTAAAAATTTTATAGGAGAAACAGAAGAACAAAATCTATCAGAAGGTTCAGTGCCTGTTAAATTAGATAGATACAGAGATGTTACAATCCCTGTAACATCAAAAGAAATGACATTAGATATAAAAGATTTTAGTGAACAAGTAATTACTCCTGCATTAAGTGCAATTGCTCAAGCAGTAGACATTGATTTATTAACAGTAGGAATTGAAAAAGCTGGTTCTAAAGTATCTGTATCAGCAACACCAGTTATAGGAGATATTGCTAATGTTGCAAAAGCATTAGATAAAAAGAAAGCTCCAAGAGATAACAACAGAAATTTAGTCTTAGCAGTAGATACTTTGTATAAATATAATACTTTAGATAATTTTGCTAAAGCATGTTACAAAGGAGATAGTGAAGCTTTAAAAGAAGCTGAAATTGGAAAAGTTTACACTATGAACTCATTTATGAGCCAAAATACACCTGAAAACACATCGGCAACAGCTGGAACTGCTACTGCTTATAAAGTAAAATGTACAAAAGGAGCTATTCAATTCACTGTATCTGATGGCTCTGCAAAAACAGGTACTATTAAAGCAGGAGACAAATTAATCGTTAATGGCTATTTATTTGAAGTAGCAGAAGATGCAACTTTAGCAGATGGAGCAGGAACATTAAAAGTAACTGAAAAAGTACCATTTGCAATAGAAACACCTGTAAGTGCAATGCTTATAAATAAAGCTCACTCTTTAGGCTTCCATAGAAACGGCCTAGCTCTAGTAACTAGACAACTAGAATTGCCACAAGGAGCAGCTAAAGCAGCGATTGCTTCAGCAAATGGATTAGCTGTTAGAGTTGTGTTTGATTATGATTCTAAAACAAAAACTGACAAAGTTTCTTTTGATATTATCTATGGAGTAAAAGACTTGGATGATGATCTATTAGTAGACTTTGCATAGAAAGGAAAAGGGCATGACAAGTTATATCGATTATAATTTTTATGTAGATTCATATAAGGGCGACATGCCCGAAGAAAATTTTGAAAAATTAGCATTAAGAGCAAGCGCTGAAATACAAAGAAATATTTTTAATAGAGATATAGAAAAATATAAAGATGAAGTACAAATGGCAACTTGCTCTGTTGCTGATATTTTGTTTAAAATTGAACAATTAGAATCAAGAAAAAATAAGTTAGTAAGTAGCAATGCTAATGATAAAGTTGTTTCTAGTGAAAGCGTAGGCGATTTATCAAGAACATTTGCAAACACTACTAACTTAACTGACCTTGAAAAAGAAATTTCTAACCAGAAAAATAAGATACTAGAAGAAATTAGATTATATCTATTACATACAGGCTTATTATATAGAGGTGTTTGATATGGAAGATATGTTTGACAAAGATATAACCATAATAAATCAATATATAGACAGTGACCATAAGAAAGCATACAAAGTAAGCTATGTGAAAGGCTTTTGGAGTTCTAATGATGGAGTATCTATAAATGGGACACAATTAACTAAAAGTGATGGTTTATCCGCAAGAATATTAATGAATGATAGTAGAAATAAACCATATCAAAAGCCAGAAGAGTTTAAAAAGGAGCAAAAAACGTGGACATTGCAAAACGATGATTATCTAGTAAAAGAGAAAGTAGAAGACTTTACTACTATAATTAAATTATTAGAAAATTATCAAGATGTAATAAAAATTACTAATATTGCTATTAAAGACTATGGCTCAGAAGATATGTGGCATTTTGCTATAACAGGAGCTTAATATGAAGTTGGATTATATGGTAGCTTTTAGTGGTATTCAAAAACAACAAATCATAGATAAATATGGTCTTGAAGGTGGAAGGACACAAAAAGTAATCGACAGCAGTTTTATGGGATATGTTGATAAGTATATGCCACAAGATAGCAATCAAATGATAACAAGTATGTATAATTCCACAAAAATTGGAAGTGGAGAAATTAATATAAACACACCCTATGCTCATTATCAACACGAGGGTGTTTTATATGTTGATCCTAAATACAAAAAAGGTGCTTTTCATGATCCTATAAGTGGCAGGTATTGGAGCAGACCTAATATTAAGAAGGTTCCAAGTGGTAAAAAATTAAATTATCATGGAGGAGCTCTAAGAGGAGACCATTTTGTAGAAAGAATGTTGGCAGACCATTTTGAAGATATATTAAATGCAGGTCAAAAGGAGATAGATAAATAATGTCAGAAGAAAAAGCGATGATAGAAAAAGTAAGAGATTATATGGCTAAATGCCCGTATTTAGATAAGTATGCAGAGTTGAATGTAGAATATTTAGTAGATAAAGTTAAAGCTTATTCCATAAATGAAAATGCAGGATATAATCCAATACTAAACAAATTCTTAAGAGGTTCTGAAAGACAGTTTTTGTTTACTTTTGATAGTAAATTACATTGGAACGAAGATATACAAAACAATATAGATAATTCTAAAACATTTGAAGACATAAGAAATTGGTTAGAAAATAATAAAAAGGAAAAAATTTTTCCAGGCATACCTGGGGTATATGACATTGGTGCGACTACAAATGGCTATATATTTGCTACTAATGCAAATGAAGCAATTTATCGTATCCAATGTTTTTTATATTATTTTAAGGAGGAATAAAAGTGGTAAATTTAACAAAAATAAATAGAGATGAATTAGTTGAATTTTTAAATACAAAGCCAAAAGAGCAGACAGCAAACTGGGCATTGATTGGCGTGGGAATAACTGATAAATCTACAGACTACAATGCTGAAAAGACAGAAGAAAAATGGATTATACATAGAAACAAAAATGTAACTGTAGATAGTTATGGCTTAACATCAGGAGTAGAACAAACATGCTACAAAGGTGATGAAGTATTTGAATTTATAGACAATATAAGATATAGATTATTGACTGGTTCAGATGCTGAAACAAGCTTATTAGAAATAGATAAATATAGTGTTGATGAAGCTGGAAGTACACCAAAATATAGAGCAAGATTATGGACAGTTTCAATAGAAATAGGCTCTAATGGTGGAGATAGTGCAAAAATAAATTATACAATAAACTATACAGGGGACCCAACGTTTGGAACAGTTACATTTGCAAACGGAAAACCTACATTTGCAGAAGAAACAAAAGAAGAGACAGGAAATTAAATAAAAAAACATATAAATACATTGTAATTGCAAAATTCGACAATTTTTTCAATTACAATGTATTATACTTCTTTTATATATTATAAAAGGAGGAATAATTATGGCAATGAAAGTATGCAAAGATTGTGGGACAGAAGTAAGTAAAAGTGCTAAAGTGTGCCCTAAATGTGGTAAAAGATTAAAAAATACAGTTTTAAGAGTCATTTTAGGGATATTAGTTATTGTTATTGGAATTGGAGCAATAGCAAGTGGAGGAGATAGTTCTGTACAAACAAGTAACAACAATAAACAAGAAAAATTTACTCTTATATCAGATAAAAAGACAACAGATGCCGTAGGAACAACTTATATAGAAGGGGAAATAAAAAACAATACGGACAAATCATATTCTTATGTACAAGTAACATTTAACCTATATGATGATAATGGAGCACAATTAGGAACTGCTGTTGACAATATAAACAATTTAGAGCCAAATGCAACTTGGAAATATAAAGCATTAGGTTTAGTTACTGAAAAAGTGTCAAGCTATAAACTTGTAGAAATAACAGGTTGGTAAAATAATAATTTTATTAAAAAAACACTAGAAAGACTAGTGTTTTTTTATTATGGAGGAAACATGGAAAATTATATAAAAATTAAGCCTAAAAAAGATATTTTAAAATTAGGCATAATGGATGAAGAGGATAATATTGTTAAGGACAATAATGGAAATGAAATATATTTAGAGTTTGATTTGGCAGATATAGATTTACCAATAAAATATAATAAATGTGTAGGAATGATAAATGAAGCAAAAAAAGAATTAAAAATGCAAATGGTAATAATAGATAAAAAGCAAGACCATAAAGGTAAAGGTTATTTAAGCCAGAATGAAGAAGCTAAAGTAAAAGCAATTAGAAGTTTTTATAAAAAAATGGAGACGGCAATGGACTTATTTTTAGGCGAAGGTGGAACGAGAAAATTTTTAAATGGAAGAAAGCCTTATTATGAAATGTTTGATGATATAGGTGAAGCATTAAAACCATACGAAGACAAATTTAGATTAACAATAACAGATATGACAGAAAGAATAAAAAATAAATACAAAGTAGTTGAGAGCGATGTGTTAACTGATGAATAGTTATGTTGAATATGCATTAGTTAATAATAAAAAATATAAAATAAATACAGATTTTAGGGTAGCATTGAAGTGTAATGAAGTAGCTGAAAGCAATGTTTCGGAAGAAGAAAGAGCATTGGCAATAATATATTTATTATTTGGGGAGAAAGGCTTGAGTAATTCAGATGATTGGGAAGGACTACTAAAAATTGCTACAAAATATTTAAACATAAAGAAAGAGAATAATAGCGAAGAAAAAGAAGCAAATATGTCTTTTGAAGAAGATTGGGGATATATACAAGCTTCTTTTTTTAGTGATTACAATATAGATTTATCAAAAACAAAAATGCACTGGTGGCAGTTTTTTGATTTGCTATGTGGATTGACTGAAAAATGCGTATTTAATAGAGTTAGGTTTGTTAGGGATTTTGATATTAGTCAAATAAAAGATAGCAAAGAAAGAGAAAGATGGATTGAACAAAAAAAACAAGTAGCTTTAAAGATTAAAGATACAAGCAAGACAGCAGAGCAATTACGACTAGATAGACTTTTCGAAGAGCAACTAGAAGGTAGGTGATGTAGTTGGATGGTTACCTAAAAATTAAAACTAAAATAGATAACAAAGATGTAGACAAAGGAATAGAAGAATTAGAAAATAAAGTGAAAAAATTGCAAGAAGATAATTCAAAATCAGGTACAGAACAAAATCTATTACAAAAAGAATTAGAGAATTATAAAGAATTGCAGGCAAAAGCAGATTCATATAAGCAAAAAATAAAAGAATTAAAAGCAGAAAAGATGGCTATGTTTAAAAATAATAGTGCTCTTGCTGTTTCCGTTGATACTCCTGAATATGCAAACATAAAAGCGCAAATTGCAGATATGAAACAAAAATACACACAAGCAACTGCTGAAATAGATAAACAAAGTCCAAAAATAGAAAAAGTTTATAGTAAATTAGATAAGATAAAAGCAAAGCAAACTGAAAATAATGCAAAAATACAACAATTTAAATCAAAAATAGAATCAATAAAAGCCAACAACGTTAGAAGCTCTATAGATGGAATAGGTAAAAGCATAACCGGTCAAATATCTAAAATAGGAAAAATGGCTATAGCCGTAGTAGGAATTAGGACAGCATGGGGTGCTGTAAGAAGTGCGATTAATTTAGTTAGTCAATACAATCCACAGATGTCAGCAGACTTGCAATACATGGGGTATTGCATTGCTAATATAGTAGCACCAGCAGTTCAATGGCTTACTAGGTTATTGTATACAGCTTTAAGTTATATAAATGCAATAATGCAAGCTTGGTTCGGAATTAATATATTTGCAAATTCAAGTGCAAAAGCATTTAAGAAAATGCAATCAAGTGCAGGAGGAACAGCAAAATCTGCTAAAGAAATACAAAAATCATTGCAAGGCTTTGACGAAATGAATGTATTGTCAGACAATTCAAATGATTCTTCAGGAGGCAGTGGTATTGCAACACCGAGTATGGATTTAAGTAATATGCAAGGAGAAATACCAGAATGGCTAAAATGGATTATAGACAATAAAGATTTAATTTTATCGGTTATTTCAGGAATTACAGTTGGACTCTTAGCATGGAAATTAGGTTTAGATGGAATAAAAGCATTAGGAATAGGGGTACTAATATCAGGAATTGTATACACAATCCAAAGTTTAATTTCATATTTAAATGATGGATCTTGGGAGAATTTTGGAAAAATAATTCAAGGAATTGGTGTAGCCTTATTAGGACTCGCAATAGTAATAGGTAGTGTCCCATTAGCTGTTGCAGGAGCTATTACATTAATTGTAGGAACTATAGTTAAGTACTGGGAGCAAATAAAGGCATTCTTACAAAATGGAATTGACTGGCTAACAGGTAAAAGTGATTGGGTCCATGAAATGTTTGGAGACACTATTGGAAATATATATGATATGTTTGTTAATAGCTTGCAAAACTTATTAAATTTATTCGATAGTATATTTACAATGGTAAAGGGAATATTTGATGGATTTATAATGTTTATCAAAGGTGTATTTACTGGCGATTGGAAAATGGCTTGGGAAGGAATAAAAAAAATCTTTACAAGTATTTGGGAAGGAATAAAAGGAGTGTTCTTTGCTGTTTGGAATCAAATAAAAAATGTTGTAGCAACTGTTGGAAAAACAGTAGGAAACATTATAGCGAATACATTTAAAGCTGTTGTAAATGGAGTTTTAAGAGCAATTGAAAGCATATTAAATTTTCCTATAAAGTCAATTAATAGGTTAATTGGAGTAATAAATAATGTGCCAGGAATTAATTTGGGTTATTTAAGTACTTTTAATTTACCGCGACTTGCAAAAGGTGGTATTATTTCTCAACCTACGCAAGCAATTATAGGAGAAGCAGGAAGAGAAGCGGTTGTACCCTTAGAAAACAATATGGAATGGCTAGATATACTAGCAGATAAACTTGCATCAAAAATTGGAGGCAATGGGGGCTCTTATATAATTAATATGGATGGTAGAGTAATACAAAGAGGAATTGCAAAAAGACAGCAAGAACTAGCTTTTGTTAGAAACGGGAGGTAGATATGTTAGTAGATAAAAATAGTTTAATAATAGACGGAGTTAAAATGGCTCAATACATAACAAAGGCTAAATTTGGCTATCACAAAATCTGGGGAAAGGATACAGGCAGAGCACTGTCAGGAGATAATTCTGGAACATTGAAAGGTATATATCCTAAAATAACCATGACTTTTAGAAAATTAAATGATGAAGAGATAAGCATAGTCCTATCTCTTTTTAATAAGGCTGAAAACAAAGTGACATTTTATAACCCAGATTTGAAGAAAAAAATACAAAATATGTCTTGCTATTCAAATGACCAGGAGTATGATCAGTCACTTCTAGGAAAAATTGAAGGTTATAGCAGTGCAGTGATTTCAAACAAGAAAAGGGAGTATTATGAATGATAAATGTACAAGAAAATTTTAAAATTGACTTAAGAACGTACGGCAGGCAATTTAATATAAAATTAAAAGTAAATAATTCTGATTTTAATGCAGATAATTTAAATTATATAAAACCTTCATTTACTACACCCTTATTCAAAACAATAATGCATCAAATAGAACTTGATTCAAAGGTATTCATGTCCAAAGGCACTAAAATTAGCGGAAGAATAGGGGTAAAAGTTAATGAAAAGAACTATAAATATATTGATTTAAATAATTATTATGTACAAAGTTGTGAAAGACAAGAAGATACAAATTCATATAGAGTTTTGGCATATAGCAAAATGAAAGAAGCTATGGTTGACTATGATTTGAGCTTTGCAGGAAAGATAACTGTTAGAAATTATCTAATAAAAGTATGTGAAAGATTAGGCTGGAATACTGATAATATTCCAGCCACTTTTATTAACTCTGAAAAAATGATAGATCCTAATTTACATACAGGAATAAAATATAGTTTTAGAGATGCTTTAGATGAAATTGCAACAATTACATGTAGTTTCTTAATGTTTAAGGGAGATAATTTTTATTTATTATATTTAACAGAAACAAACGAGACAATTGATGAGAGTTATCTAGATGAGGACAATGTTACGATAGGGGAAAAATATCTTATAAATTCATTAGTATTTAGCAGAGCTGAAGAAAGCGATAATATTTACAGAAAAGATAATACAAGCATTACTGCAAATGGGTTGCATGAATATAGAATAGCAGATTGTCAATTATTAAGTACAAATGATAGAGCTGATTATATAGATGAAATGTTTAACTATTTAAAAACATTGGAATTTTATATTTTTGATGTTCAAAGTAAAGGAATTTTATTTTTAGAGGCGTGTGATTTGTTTAATTTTAAATTGAACAATACAACATATAAAGTAGCTTTGCTAAATGATGAAATAAACATAGATGATGGATTAACAGAGAACTTGTTTTTAGAAAAACCAGAAGAAACTGAAACAGAATATAAATATGCAGATAGTACAGACAAGAAGATAAATCAAACATATATATTAGTTGATAAGCAGAATCAAAGAATAACCCAACTAACCGAAGAAACAACAGAAAATTCTCAAAAGCTAACCAAAACAGAACAAGACGTAAATGGATTAACTACAAAAGTATCATCAGTAGAGCAATCAGTAGAAAACATAACAAATACACAAAACACAGCTACAGGAAAGAATATACACTTAGAAGATAGTAGCGATGACCCATTAGTAAGTATAAAAGTAAAAGGCTCGACAAGCCAAGCTACAAGGAGTGAAAATAACTTATTAAATGTTACAGCAAAAACAACTACAACACAAGGGCTAACATTTACAGTAAATGAAGATAAATCAATCACTATAAACGGAACTAATACTGGCACTGGAACTTACTATTTTAGAATAGCCAATAACTTTGTATTATCTGCAGGGGACTATACTTTAAGCAATAAAAATTCAAGCGTAAATAATAATTCTGGTTTTATTTTTTATGACGATGGAAATAATTTTCCAAGAACAAATATAAGTAATGCAACATTTACAAAAGATACAACAATAAAACCTTATTTAAAAGTTAATGCAGGTGTAACAGTAAATAACCAAACAGTTTATCCAATGATAATAAAAGGAACATATACAGAAGAAACACTTCCACCATACGAACAATACGGAGCAAGTCCAAGTCCAGATTACCCAAGTCCAATAGAAAATGTAGAAGGAAAGAATAAGCTAGATTACAAAACAGTTTCAAATACTCCTAATACAGTTGTCTCATTGATAGAAAATGGATTTAATGTAAAAGGAAATTATGCAGGAAAAATTGTTGTAAATGGTTTAAAACAAAACACAGATTATAATCTGCAATATATTTTACAAAATATTACAGGAAATACGCATAATGTAACTATATTTGCAAATCAAGAAACTACAACAATAATAAAGATGTTTTCAACTCTTACAGGTGGTAAATTTAATACTGGAAACTATACAGAAATAAATATATGGTTCTATGCAAATTTGGGTCAGCAAGGAGAAGCTAATTTTACTAATATTCAGTTAGAAGAAGGCACAGTAGCAACAGATTATGTACCATATAATTCTCTAGAGATAAAAGATGTAGGAGAGAACTTGTTTGATATAAATAATAGATTACAAGGCACAATAAATAATGACGGGGATTTAGAATTTACTACTAACACAAATAAATTTTATGAATACGATTTTAAAGAGAATACTCAATATACATTAAGTGCATTTGTTAGAAATACAAATACAACAGGCAATGTAAGGTTAAGAATATGGTATACCGATAAAACTAATAGTGGAGAGGTTTTATTAAATAGAACAACTGAATATAAATACTTAACATTTACGAGTTTAGCAAACAAAACTATTGATTATATATCTGTAAATTATGGTTCTTCGGGAAATATGTATATAAAAAATGGTGAGTTAAGCATTGTTGAAGGCACAACAGCAAAAACATATAAACCATACCAAGAACAAAAAGTAGATTTTCCGCTATCAGAAGGACAAAAATTATATGAAGGCTCTTATTTAGCAAGTGATGGAATACATCATAAGAGAAAACAGATTATCCTTACAGGCAATGAAAATTGGGTATTAACATCTACTGGTAATCAAGTCTTAACAAAAAGATTTAGTGCACAAATGACTTCTCCTGCTATGAAGTTGAATAGTCAAAACAACGCTACATGTACACATTTTATTAATATTGATGATTCTACTAAAGATGTAGAAAGTATTTATTTTGCACCGCTAGTAGGCATTACATATATGGCATTAAGAATGGATATAAATAAAGTGAGTACAGTTGAAGAATTAAAATCTTATTTAGCAACTCAATATGCAAATGGTACACCAGTAATTGTAGAATACGAACTAGCAACAGAGGAAATAGTACCTTACACCACCGAACAGCAAGAAGCTTGGGATAAGATAGAACAATTACATACATATAAAAACGTAACAAATATATTTAGTGACACAGAATTAGATATAGTTTACGTTAGAGATAATGGCTTATCAGATATGTATGAAACAAAGCAAAATGCAAGTAAAAACTATACGAAAACAAGTACAGAGATACAACAATTAGATGATAGCATAAAGAGAACTATAAGCCAAATAGGAGATAGGTCTCAAAAAATAACAACTGTAACAGAAGACATAGACGGAATAAAAAATGAAGTATCTAACATACAAGATTTAACCCAAACGACAAATGGAACAAAGACAATTGTATTAAGTAATTGTGTAAAAGGTAATTTGCTAAAATTACAAATCAAAGGAAATAACACAGTATTTAAATACTTGTACCCTTCTGATGATTTGTATCCTTCAGATAACTTACTTCCAATGGGTGACAGCAGAATATTAGTAAATGGAACTGTTTATGAATTAGGAATAACAGACGTATTAAGAAAAAACGGAGAAGTTTACGATGAGTTCATTTTAGAAAAGGGACAAGCTAAAGTAATTCGTAGAATAAATACAGATGGAACAGTAAAAACAGAGGAAATGACTGAAGATTTAGGTAAATTAAGTATTTCATTAAATGAAGGTACAAACACAATTAAGATACTAAATTATACTGCAGAAATCACTGCTAAATATGCTATTAAAAATGATTATACAGATATATTTGCAACTAAAGTTGAAATGAACTCTAGTATAACACAAACAGCTGATGAAATAAACCTTGAAGTAAGAAAGAAGGTTGATGAAAATGAGGTTATTTCAAAAATTAATCAAAGTGCTGAAGCAATTTCAATTAATGCGGACAAAATAAATTTAAACGGAGCAGTTACAGCAAATGAAAACTTTAAAATAAAAACAGATGGTTCAATGGAAGCTAAAAATGGAACATTTACTGGTGGGAATATATCATTATCTGGAGGAACAAATCAAAATAATGCAAAATTTATTATTGAAGACCCTACTAACAATCAAAAATTTGCTTATATAACACCTAATTCTATTCAAGCTGGAGATAGTTCTGGTAATGATGGATATTTTGCTTTTAATGAAGGAGTTTTAAATGTAGGAAAAGGCAACAACGGAAGTTATTTACAATTGACGCAAAGAGATGATGGAACAAGAGGGAAATTTTATATGTCAGTTACAGATGCTTATGTAACACAAGGTTCTATGCACGCATTAGAATATCATTATGATAGTTTGGCAGAAAAGAAAAAAAATATAAAGTTATATGAAAAAAATGCTATAAATATAATAAAAAATACAGATGTATATGAATTTAATTATAAATCACAAGAAGATAATTATAAAAAAAATATAGGTTTTGTAATTGGAGATAATTATAGAACTTCAAAAGAAATATTTACAAATGATAAAGTAGGAATAAATTCATATTCAGTTTTAGGAGTTTTATGGAAAGCAGTAAAAGAACAACAAAAACAAATAGAAGAGTTTCAACAAAGATTTAAAAAATTAGAAGGAGGGCAAGATAAATGAGTTTAGTAAAAACAATATTAACTAAAATTGGATTTGATAATGGAAGTCAACCAGCTATAAATGATACTAATTTAAATCAAATGCAAACTAATATACAAACTGCAATAAGCACGTTAGAAACGAATATAGAGAATGCAATAGTGGACAACCTAACAAGCATAGATTCTAAGAGTTTTTTATCTGCAAAACAAGGAAAAGTGTTGAATGATAAAATTGCAGATACAGGATGGGTAAATTTGACATTAAGTAATGGATGGGAAAATCTGGGCGGAAATTATCCACCTGCTCAATATAGGAAGATTGGAAAGCAAGTATTTCTAAGAGGATTAATAAAGAATAATTCTTCTAATACTACAACGCTATTAAATCTTGATAGCTCAATAAAACCTCTTAAGACAAATTACACTATTACAACTGAATCTGATGTAGTAAAACCTGCGTATGTTGAAGCATCTGGAATTATTAATATAGCAAGCTACACGAAAGGTAATTGGGTAAATTTAGGAAATATATCTTATTTTATAGATTGAGAGCAAGAACAAATAGAATAACTAAAAAAAGAAAATAACCTTATGCAAAAAAAATAAAAAAATTAGAAAATGAGCAAAAGGGGTGAGAAAAGTTGGACAATACGGAAGTGTTAGAAAGAGTGATAAAAGTAGAACAGAGTGATAAATCTGCACATCACAGACTAGATGAACATGAACAACAAATCAATGAACTGAAGAAAACATATTCAATAATGGAAAAAATGGCTTATAGGATGGAAAATGTTGAAAAAAATGTAGAAGGAATAAAAGAAAAACTTGACAAACATGACAAAGCCATATCTGAAGAAGCAAACAAAGATGATAAAGAAAAAAGCAAAAAATGGGACAAAGTAATAGATTATTTGTTCTATTTTATTTTGGCTGCTTTATTGGCTTATATAGCCAATAAAATAGGAATAAATTAAAGGAGGAATTTTTATGGAAAAAATAAAAAAAATAGCAAAATATGCGACAAACATACTAGCAATAGTGAGTGCATTAGTAGCAGGAATTAATGCAGTAGAAGGAATAACAATACCTTACGCAATACAAATAGTACAAATTATAGCAGTTGTACAAGGAGTAATAGGTACATACTTATTAGGACAAAAAGCCATAGCTGAAAAGGAGGAAAAATAGTATGAATATAATTGAAAGGACTTACTCGTTGAATGGAGGATTAAGTAATAGAAATACAACTAATAGAATTATATTACATCATGCTGCAGTGTCAAATTGCTCAGCAGATGATGTAGATAGATGGCATAAAAACAAAGGCTGGACATGCATTGGATATCATTTCTTTGTAAGAAAAGATGGGGTTATATATAGAGGAAGAAGAGAAGGGGCTGTCGGAGCACATGCTTATGGATCTAATACAGATAGTATTGGAATTTGTGCTGAAGGCAACTTTGAAAATGAAACAATGGGAGATGTACAAAAACAAGCGTTAAAAGAATTAGTTGCATACTTAAAAAATAAATATGTTATTACTAAAGTTCAAAGGCATAGAGACGTAAATGCAACAGCTTGTCCTGGAAAGAACTATCCTTTTGAAGAAATTGCAAATGCTACTGTTAAATCTATTGAAAACAAACCTATCGAAAATAAAACAGAAGGTTATTTAGTTAAAGTGACAGCAAATGCTTTAAATATAAGAGCAGGAGCAGGTACTAATTATAATATAGTAGGTTGTATTAGAGATAAAGGAACATATACTATAATAGAAACACAAGGGAACTGGGGAAAATTAAAATCTGGTGCTGGATGGATTTGTTTAGACTATACTAATAAAAAAAATAGTGAAGTACAAAACTCTTCAAGATATGTTTTAGGAAAGTATGTAGTAAATACTAAATCAGGATTAAATGTTAGAAGCGGAGCTGGTACTAATTATAAAATTGTAAAAACATATATTAATGGAACAAGATTTGATACTTATGAAATTAAAGGTAATTGGGCAAAAACTCCAAGCGGTTGGGTTTGTTTAGATTATTGCAAATTAGTGAATAAGTACTAAAAACACCCTAAAATCAAGCCATACAACTACTCTAATCAAAAATAAAAAGAGCTTAGAAACGATTTTGAAAGGCCGAATTTTGGGCAAAATTTAGAAGAAAAATAGATTTTATTATCAGAACAAAATTATGCTATGTTATATTTTTTTTAATAACAATTATTCTTTTTTTAAATCTATTATTATAAAATAATTGGCTTTGGCACAAACATATAATAAAAAGAAAACTTGAAAAATAAAAATATTAACATTAAAAATTAATTTTAAAATATTCTATAACTCCTTTCTCTTTAAAAAATTTTGCAAAAAAAGAGACCAAAGATTTCTCTTTGATCTCTTTCTCTTCATAATTAAATATTATTACTTATTTTTAAAAAAGTAAATGTTCCTTTTTGTATACTTTTTGTCATCTTTGTAAATTTATTAAAAATAAAATAAGAAAAAAGAAGCTAGTTCTGGCTTAATTTCAAGGAAATTAATTTTTATACTTTACATTTTGTAAAAAAGTATGTTAAAATGTTAATGAAATAAATAATTATAAATTTTAGTCTATTTTTATTAATATTGAACATACTATTAATAAAGATGGAGGAAAGTTTATGAAAAAAATTATTATTTTATTATTAAATGAAAATGGAGATATAGAAATCATGAATAAAAATATTGAATTAGATGAAAAAACTATGAAAGATATTTTTGAAACTTACAAAAAATTAAATATTAAAGAATTAGATAAAAAGGATAATAATAACACTTCGATATTTAGATATGATTATACAAAAAAATCTTCATTGGATATAAGCAGTTTTGCAAAAGTATAGGAGATAATATGTCAAATTGGAATGAAATACTAAAAGAATTAAAGAGTCAAGATCCAGGTGTGCCATTAGATATCGTAAGAAGAAAATATATAAAGAAACTATATAAACTAACTGGAAGGAATGTAATATGTTATTATTCTGGTTTTTTATTTAATCATAATCACCCAGATACAGGAATTAATGATACAGATGTTAGCGGTTTTATGACGGCGATACATAAATTAGATAAAACAAAAGGATTGGATTTAATTTTACATACTCCAGGAGGAGAAGTAGCAGCCACCGAAGCAATAGGTAATTATTTAAAGGCTGTTTTTAAAGATGACATAAGAGTTATTGTTCCCCAAGTAGCCATGTCAGGAGGAACAATGCTTTCTTGTATAGGAAAAGAAATAATTATGGGTAAACATTCTAGTATTGGACCAGTTGATCCTCAATTTGGAGGTATACCATGTTATGGAGTTATACAAGAATTTGAAAAAGCAAAAAAGGATATAATAGAAAATCCATCAACGATACCTATCTGGCAAATGATTATCAAAAAATATCATCCTACATTTATTGGACAATGTTATAAGGCAATAGAATTGTCAAACGAGCTAATTCAAGATTGGCTAGAAAAAGGTAAGATGTTTGAAAATGTTGAAGATAAAGAAGCTAAAATAGAAAGTATCATAACTTTTCTGAATAATAATAAAGAAACTAAGATACATTCAAGGCATATTAGCAATGAAAAGGCTAAAGAAATAGGCTTGAAAATAGTTGATTTGGAAGAAAATGATAGTTTTCAAGATGCAGTCTTATCTATTCATCATTGTTATATGCATACATTTTCAAATTCAAATGCAGTTAAAATTATAGAAAATCATAATGGAATTGCAACAATAGCAAATTCAAGACAATAAAGACTAGACACATCTAGTCTTTTATTTTTTTCAAAACACAATTCGACAAACTTTTCAAAAACAATATGCTATAATAATTAAGTATTTAGAAATAAATACTGTGGGGGCTGTAGGAAAAAACAGCAAAGACTAGCTGAGAGAGGCTAGTCTTCATTCATTTTAATATTAATCAGCAAATCAATAACTTGTGACACTTCTAAAACTTCTTTTGAATTTATTCCGTATTTATCTATTCTACGATACATTTCTTCTTTTAAGTTTTCTATATCTAATTCAGAGTAAAACAAATCATCAACTTTAACCTCAAGAGCATTTGCTATCTTATACATAGTTTTAAGAGAAGAATTAAATTTTTTATTGTTCTCTAGTTCAACTAAATATGTTCGAGCAATATTTGTCATTTTACTTAATTGATATATAGTCAAAGATTTTTTTAATCTAATATTTTTAATTACGAATACAAACATAAAATTACCTCTAAAAATTATTATGTCCATATTTTAATACAATTATTTTTTTATTTCTACGTGTCGCTGGTAGCGACATATTGAACTTCTGTAACCATTGCAAAAAGCCAATTTTATTTTGTCGAATTTCTCAAAATCATTGTGAGAGTAATATTTTGTCGAACGATTTTCCTTGACTTTGTCGAAAAAGGTAAATATAATTTAACTAGATTAAGAAACGCGTTTCTCTGATAAGGAGAAAAATAAAATGGAAAAATTAATTGTAGAAAATTTATGTAAAAATTTAAAGTGGTATGAAAGAGTTGTTGTAAAATTATTTAGCAAGACTTTTGTTAAAGTGTTTCATATAGGAAGAATAACTATATTTAATAAAAAACTAGAAGACATAAGATTATCTTCTAGCAATAAATTGTTCTAATTTCAGTCTTAAACAAGGAAGGTAGCAGGTCTTCGCTACCAATAAAAAACAGTAGATATTCATCTACTGTTTTTTGTCGTTTTGCTACTGTTTTAATAATTCTGCCAACACTGTTAAGAATGAATCCTTGTTTTGCAGTGCATAGGTGTTCTTTTGGGGATCATAACTTACATAGAGGAAAAGTCTATTTTGCGTCAAGATTTTAGAGATCCTTTTAATATCAGCCTCATAAATCCTTCGGCTATTTGTTGCTTTCAAAAAATCATCACGGATGTCTATCTTTATAGGTTTCCACTGGTCATGAACAAGTAGCTTTAACCATAGATAGCAGTGAGCATCATCATAAATGGTATAGTTTCCTTTACTACCATTTATTCTCTTATTAAATTTTTTGTAAAGCAGCATGTATTCCTCACTTGTAATGTTATAAACCTTATAAACACCTTTCCTTTCTACCGATAATCCATTGAAACTGGCCCGGTAAATCATTATTAAAACCTCCTTATAAAGTTTTAGTAATTATATCATAATATAAGAAAAAATGCAAAAAAATAAAGCTGTTCCAACAACTTGAAGAAACAGCATCATATTTTAAAATTATTTCTTTTTAACTTCTGGTATAATAATATTTTTCTTTTTTTCATCTTTAGGCTTTGGCTTTGCTGCATTTAAGTGTTCATAAACAGGAGAAAATTCTAATTCTGAACCATCACCTTTTACAACTTCAATTTCTTTATTTTCATTTTCTTGTTCTGACATAAAATCACCTCATTTATATAATAAAAATTATATTATATAAAATAATAACACAAAAAAATAAGAATGTCAAAAACATTGACTTTTAAAGTTTTAAATGCAATAATATATATTGTTAAAATAGAGAAAAGAGGAGAACAAAAGTGGAAATAGAACAAACAAAAGCAATAATAGAGGCTATACTTTTTTCTGCTGGTAGAGTAGTAGAAACAAAAGAATTAATGGCAATATTAGAATTGAGTAATGAAGATATAGATAGTATAATACAAAATATGAAAGCAGAATTTGAAGAACAAAATAGAGGAATTGAAATTATAAAAGTAGAAAATGGTTACCAAATGACAACTAAAACAGAATATTATGATTATATTTATCCTATATTTGATAATAGAGCAAAACCTAGTTTGTCAGCAGCAGCACTAGAAACACTTTCTATAATTGCATATAATCCTAAAATAACAAGAGCAGAAATAGAACAAATAAGAGGAGTAAATTCTGACGGAACAATATACAAATTATTAGAGTATAACTTGATAGAAGAAGTAGGAAGATTAGATGCACCAGGAAGACCAACAATATATTCTACAACAAAAGAATTCTTAAAAATGTTTGGAATTTCTAATTTAGAAGAATTACCAGAACTTCCAAAATATAAAATTGATGAGAACGAGCAAATAGTAATAGATGAAATTATAGAAGAAACACCAAATGAGGTGACATCTAAAAATAGTGAAATAGATGAGAACAATAAGGATTAAAAACATAATGAACCAAACTTAAAAAATACTAAAGAAATTTATAAGTAGGTGGTAAAATGAAAAGCCAAAAAGGTATAACAATGGCATCATTAGGAGTATATATAGTAGTTAGCATTATTGTTGTAGCAACGCTTGCTACTATAATGGCAAATTATAAAAACTCAATAAAGACTATGGATAATGATGCAGAATATTCATCAGAATACAATAAGTTTAATTTATACTTTTTAGAAGAAGTAAAAAAGCCAGAAAACTCAAGTATGGAACGTGCTAATTCAATAAAAACTGTAGACAATGATTACAATTCAATAAAATTTAAAACAGGAAATGAATTTATGTATAAGATAAAAGAGGAAATATTGTACTTAAATAAAAGTACTGAAGAAAAAATAAAACTTATTAAAAACGTAAAAAAATGTACATTTGAATTTAATGATATAGATCATGAGGCAAATGGTAAAAATGTAATTAGAGTAAATATACAAATAGGAGAAACAACACCAAAGGAATATACGTATGTTTTAGATGGAGAGAATAGTACAAATTCATATAGTACAGAAAATGGCTATATAGAAGGAATAATAACAATACCAAAGGCTTGGGATTCATCAAAACTAAATGAAAAAGATCCATTTAGAACAGAAGAAATAAATGGAAATTATAGTATAGCACCAATACCAAATGGATATCAGGTATCTACAATTGAAGGAGAGAACAAAATATCAACAGGACTAATTATAACAGATGGAACAAATAGATTTAAATGGTGCCAAGGCAATGAATTATTAGATTATGATGAAGCAAATTATGGAACAACTTGGACAGCAGCAATGGATGTAACTGATCTAACAAGTACAAAAGCTATATATGAAAGCCTAAAAAAATCAAAAACATTATATGGTGGCGCATATATAAAAGAAGATGAGACAACAGATACAGTAAAATCAATTTTATGGATAAAATAGTAATATTTAATAATCACCTAAATACAATATAAAAAACGTTGTAATTAGGTGATTATTTTGAATATATGTTATATAAGTGAAACGCACGAAACGTGCGACTTTGTAAAAAGAATAGTAATAAAAATAAAAAAAATATTTAATATAGTAGAATTTAGCGAGGATAATGGCAAAACAACAATAACTTTACCTTTATTTAAGTCTAATAAGATTAGAAACAAAAAGATTATAAAGATAGCCAAAAGAATTAACAAAAAATTGTATGATAATAATATTGAAAATGTAGTGTTATCAAACTATTTGGAAGAAAATGAAATATTAAAACAAAAATTATATTGCCAAAATATTAATATATTAGATGGAAGATATCTGTTTTATTTGCTTATTCCAGAAATTATTGAGTATATATTAAAAAGACAAAAAGTAAAATTACAAAATGGAGAAGTTACTTTATTAATAAATGATTTTACGCAAAACAATGCAAAAATAATTACATATATTGCTCAAAACGTAAAAAGAGTAAATATTGTTACAAATCATAGTAATAAGTTTAAAAAAATAGAAGATTATTTATATAATGAACTAGGAGTAATTCTTAATATAACAAATAATAAGAGTAAAAGCTTATCAAATGCAAACATTATTATAAATATAGATTTTCCAGAAGAAATAATAAACAAGTATGAAATAAATAGCAATGCAATAATAGTGAATATATTTAATGAGATAAAAATAAGAGCAAAAAAATTTAATGGAATTAATATTAACTATTATAAAGCATGTATACCAAAAGAGTACCAAATAGATGGTTTTCAAAACAACCTAGTATATGAAAGTAGTATTTATAAATGTAGTTACGAAAATGCTAGAAAAGATATAATTGCAAATAAAATTAGAATAAAAAAATTAGTAGGAATTAATGGAGATATTTCAGAAAATGAATTTTGTAAAAACTTAAAATATAATACTTGACAAAACTAAAATTGTGGAGTAGTATAATGAATTAAATAATATTTTAAAGGAGAAATGCCAAATGGAAGAAAAAGAAGTATTATTAACACAAGAAGGATATGATAACCTAGAAAAAGAATTAGAATATTTAAAAACAGAGAAAAGAAGTGAAATATCAGAGCGTATTAAAGTTGCATTAGGATTTGGAGATTTATCTGAGAATTCTGAATATGATGAAGCAAAAAATGCACAAGCTTCAAATGAAATTAAAATTGCAGAACTAGAAAACAAATTAAGATATGCAAAAATAATAGATGAATCTGAAATAGATACAAAAACAGTTCAAGTTGGAAATAAAGTTAAAGTACTAGATATGGAATTTGACGAAGAAGTAGAATATACAATAGTAGGTTCAACAGAAGTAGACCTATCACAAAACAGAATATCAAATGAATCTCCTATTGGATCAGCTCTATTAGGTGCAAAAAAGAACCAAGTAGTAGAAGCTCAAACACCAGGGGGAGTAGTGAAATTTAAAATTCTAGCAATAAAAAAATAGATTATTTTACCATTTTATGTAGACAAAACCTCCCAAATGTAGTATAATAGTGTTGTTAAGTAATAAAACACGAAGGTAATGAATAAAATACTATGGAAAAGTATAAGGGAGGAAACCAAATTGATTACAAATTACACAGAAAATAATTACCTAGTTTTAATAGGTAAAATTATTAGTGATAAGACATTTAGTCACGAGATTTATGGAGAAAGCTTTTATGTATTTAACTTAGAGGTGCCACGTTTAAGCGGAAATGAAGATATTATACCAATAACAATATCAGAAAGATTAATAGCAAATTTCGATTTAACAATAGGTAGAAAAGTTGTTATAGAAGGGCAATTTAGATCATATAACAGTTATGAAAATGAAAAAAACAGATTAGTATTAACAGTATTTGCCAAAGATATTATTGATTACAAAGAAGAGCAAGAAGAAAATGTTTCAAATGAAGTTGTTTTAAATGGATATGTTTGTAAAAAACCAATATATAGAAAAACACCATTTGGAAGAGAAATTTCAGATATCTTATTAGCAGTAAATAGAGCATATAATAAATCAGATTACATACCATGTATTGCATGGGGAAGAAATGCTAGATTTTGTGAAAACATGGAAGTTGGAACAGAGGTAAAAATAGTAGGCAGAGTTCAAAGCAGAACTTATGAGAAAAAGTTCGAAGATGGAAGAACAGAACAAAGAGTTGCTTATGAAGTATCAATTGGAAGCTTAGAAGTAATAAATAAAGACGAAAATAGCAACCAAAATGAAGAAGCAGAAGCAATTTAAGAAATAATAATCAAAAGGGACAGCAAAAGCTGTTCCTTTTTGTATTATAAAGACAAAAGCACATCATAGCGCATCTTAAAATTAAATAAAAATTGTATTGTAAGAAAATGTTAAATATGATATTATAGCAATAGAAAATTAAATTGACTATACAGAGGAGAATATTATGGAAAAGGGAAAAAAGACAATAGATAAAAATTCAATAAGATTTACAATAATGGCAGTTGTATTAATTGCAATTTTTTGTTTTGCAATATCTCCAGTAACTTTGCAAAATGATACATTTTATACAATAAAAATAGGTGAACATATATTACAAAATGGAATTGACATGAAAGATCCATTTTCATGGCACGAAAATTTACAATATACATATCCGCATTGGTTATATGATGTAGTAATATATTTAGTGTATAACATAGGAGGACAAGTAGGAATATATATTTCGACAATAGTATTAAGTATAACACTTGGACTTACAATGTATTTAGTGAATACAAAACTTACTAAAAACAAGCTAACATCATTTGTACTTACAATAGGAGCAATGTATTTATTAAGAAATTACATAGCAGCAAGAGCTCAACTTGTAACATTTATATTATTTATACTCACAGTATATTTTATAGAAATGTTTTTAGAAACAAAGAAAAAAAGATATGCAGTAGGATTAATAATAATACCAATAATAATTGCAAATGTACATTTGGCAGTGTTTCCATTTTACTTTGTACTATATCTACCATATATAGCAGAATACATGATATATATACTTTCAAATACAGAAATTATATTAGTTACAGCTAAAATAGATAGATTAAACAAAAAGATACTAAAAACTACTAAAGAAGAAGAAATACAAAAAATAAAAGATGAAATAAATAGATTAGAACAAAAAAATGAGAAAACAATAAATAAGAAAGAAAAAATAAATGCAAATCCATATAAAATAAAAATAAGAGGAAACAACAATGTAAAAGCATTAATAATTATAATGATTATTTGTTTATTTACAGGATTCCTTACACCACTAGGAACAACACCATATACATATTTGATAAAAACAATGCAAGGAACAACAACTCACAATATAAGCGAGCATTTACCACTAACACTTGTAGACAACCTAGAATTCATGTGCACTTTAGTACTTTTTATTGCGATACTAACATTTACAGATACTAAAATAAGATTAAGTGATTTATTCATGTTAGGTGGATTAATTTTTCTTACATTTTATACAAGAAGACAATTTTCAATGTTTACATTAATATGTGTGATGATTTTAAACAGACTAATAAACGCATTGTTAAACAAGTATGATCCGGAAGGATGTAAAAAAGCAATAGATAAGATGACAACAATAACAGGGATGATAGTTACTATTTGTTTGGTGTTAACAATAAGTGTAATACAATATAAGCCTAAGATGAAGAACCATTTTATAGATGAAAACTCATATCCAGTAGAAGCTGCAACATATATATTAGAAAATTTAGATATAAACAACATAAAGTTATACAATGAATATAATTATGGAAGTTATTTAATATTTAGAGGAATACCAGTGTTTATTGATTCAAGAGCAGATTTATATGCACCAGAATTTAATCCAGGAGTAGAAGTATTTAATGACTATATGAACCTTTCTGGAATGAATATAGATAATGTAGAAGAGAAATTAGACGAATATGGAATAACACACATGCTGATGTATAAAAAATCTAAGCTTAGAAGATTTGTAGAACAAAATACAGAGAAATATAATTTGCTTTATGAGGATGATAACTTCTGTTTATTCGAAAGAAAACAAGTAAAAGAGAGTGTATAATGAAAAGTAAAAAGATTAATTTTTTAATGATAATTACAATAATTGCAATATTGCTAGATCAATTAATAAAGATAATTATAAAAAGTAAGATATTTAATTCTAGTATAATACTAATACCACATGTACTTAATTTAACATATGTGCAAAACACAGGGGCAGCTTTTGGAATTGGAAATAATAGTACATCAATGTTTGTGGCAGTAAATGTAGTTATAATAGGACTAATTACATACTTTATATTTTCAAAAAAAGAAGAATTAAGTAAATTAATATTAATTGCTCTTCACCTAGTATTAGCGGGAGGAATTGGCAATTTAATAGATAGAATAGCAAGGGGTTTTGTAATAGACTATATAGATATATCACCATTAATAAAATATCCAGTTTTCAATTTGGCAGATATATTTGTAGTAATTGGTTGCCTAATAATTGCAGTTTTTTTAGTAAAAGATACAGTAATAAAAAAGAAAAATATAGGAGAATAAAATGCAAGAATATAAAATAAGACAAGATGAACAAAATATTAGATTAGATAAAATAATTGCAAGCATAGATAATAGTATTTCTAGGACAAGCGTGCAAAGACTTATAGAAGAAGGGAAAATCCTAGTAAATGAAAAACAAGAAAAACCTTCATACAAAGTTAATGAAGGAGACATTATTAAAATAGAAAAAGAAGAGCCACAAGAGATAGACTTAAAACCACAAGAAATACCAATAGATATAATTTATGAAGACAAAGACATTTTAATAATAAACAAAGCAAAAGGGATGGTTGTTCATCCTGGAAATGGGAATCCAGATGGAACCTTAGTAAATGCAGTTATGGCAAAATGCAAAGATAGCCTATCTGGAATAGGTGGAAAAATAAGACCAGGTGTAGTACACAGAATAGATAAAGATACATCACGGACTAATAATAATTGCCAAGAATGATAAAGCACATATTAATATCAGTGAACAAATAAAGAATAGAGAAGTAGAAAAAACATATATTGCATTAGTTAGGGGAAACGTTAAAGAAAATCAAGGAATAATAAATATGCCTATTGCAAGAAGTACAAAAGATAGAAAGAAAATGGCAGTAGATAAAAAAGGAAAAGAAGCAATTACAGAGTTTAAAGTGCTAAAAAGATATGATGGATATACTTTATTAGAAGTAAAAATAAAAACAGGAAGAACACATCAAATAAGAGTACACATGGCAGAGATAGGATATCCAATTGTAGGAGATTATACATATTCAAATGGAAAAAATCCATTTGGAGTAGTTGGTCAAATGCTACATGCAGCAAAATTAAAATTTGTACATCCTACAACCAACAAAACAGTGGAATTTGAAGCACCATTACCAGAATATTTTGAACATGTATTGCAAGAATTAGAAAACAATTAAATAAATTGTAATTTGTGTGAGGGGGAATTCTAGGGACTGTCCCTTAAAATCACCAAACCTGGGGATTTTGGGGACTGTCCTGAATTCATCCGGAACTAAACAAATTCCAATTTATTTAAATAAAGGAAAGGATTTTTATGGAAGAAATTAGACTACAAAAATATTTGGCAAACAATGGAATTGCATCTAGAAGAAAATGCGAAGAACTAATTATGCAGGGCAGAGTAAAAGTAAATGGAGAAGTAGTTAAAGAATTAGGAACAAAAATAAATCCTGATAAAGATATAATAGAATATAATGGTAAAACAATTAAAAATACAAATACAGAGCACACATATATATTGTTAAATAAACCAATAGATTATGTTACAACTGTAAAGGATCAATTTAATAGAAATACAGTACTAGATTTAGTAAAAACAAATAAAAGATTGGTACCAGTTGGAAGACTAGATATGTATACATCAGGGGCAATAATACTAACAGATGATGGGGATTTTGTATATAAAATAACACATCCAAAGCATGAAATACCTAAAACATATAATGTTACAGTAGTAGGAAAGGTTACAGGTGAAGAGATAGAGCAATTAAAAAATGGAGTTGATATAGGAGATTTTGTAACAAGCAAAGCAGAGGTAAAAATATTAAAAATAGATGAACAAAAAAATATAAGCAGATTACAGATAACAATACATGAAGGAAAAAACAGACAAATTAGAAGAATGTGCGAAGCAATAGGAAAAAAAGTAATTAGTTTACATAGAAGTAAAATAGGAAATTTAACAGTAAAAGACTTACCATTGGGAACATGGAGATATTTAACTAAAAAAGAAATAGAAACACTACTTGAAAAAAATTAACCTTATATATATAATAAAATAAACCAAAGAAAAAGGAGAAAACTTATATGGAATATGCACAAAAATTTATTCCAGAAGGTTGGGAAGAATGCACAAAGTCATTTTCACTAGATGAATTAAATAAGCTGTCTGTAAGTGGAGAGATTTTGCAAGCAAAAGTAACCAAGTGCGATAGCAACTATAACTTATATTTGGATTTAGGAAATAATATAACAGGAGTTATACCAAGAGAAGAGGTAGAGGCTGTAAATATAGACGAAACAGGTTTCCCAAAACCGAATATATGTATAAGCAAAGTTAATAAAATAGTTCAATTTAAGGTTAAAGATATTACTAAAAATGATACAGTAATACTTTCCAGAAAAGCAGTAGGAAAAGAAGCTGTAAGCTGGGTAAAGGACGAACTAAAAGAGGGTATGTGTGTAAATGGAATAGTAAGAAATATTAGACCTTATGGAGCTTTTGTAGAAATTGGAGGAGGGGTAGTTGGACTACTCCACATAGAAGATATATCAGTTGCAAGGATAAAATCTCCTTATGAAAGATTCAAAATTGGACAAAAAATAAAAATTATGATAAAATCAATAGATAGGAGAACAAATAGGGTAATTCTTACATATAAAGAGCTACTTCGGAACATGGCAAGAAAATATAAAAGGCTTTAAAGAAGGTATGAAAGCAAAAGGAATAGCAAGAGAAGTAGAAAAGTCTAAGAATGGAATATTTGTTGAGCTAAGACCTAATCTTGTAGGTTTAGCAGACTACAAAGAAGGTATTGAATACGGCGAACATATTAATGTATATATTAAGAAAATAATACCAGATAAAAAGAAGGTTAAGCTTATTATTATTTAAGGAGGGCCATAATTATGGTAGAAGATGAACAAATAAAAACAGAAGTATCACCATTTGCAATAAGAGAGGGAGAAATAAAAACATTTGATGGGAAAGACGGATATGTTTCTATGAATCAAATAATTCATAAAATAAATATAGGACATATTTCTGATATTCATTTTAAAATAATGGAATTGGTAAACGAATTTGAATTTATAACTTCAAGACAAATATATCAAATATTAGTACATAAAGGTGAAGATATAAAATCACAAGATAAGTTAAACAATAAACTAGAACAATTAATAAAATGTAAGATTTTAACAAGATATTATTTTATGGGGGAAGAAGGAAAATGCATTTATAGAATTTATTGCTTAGAAAAAATGGGTAAATACTTGTTGAATTCAAGAGGCGTAGAATGTAAATGGCAACCAACAGATAATACAAAACCAGTTGCAATGATAAAGAAGAGATTGGCAGGAAATCAAATAATAATAGCATATTTAAGAAAAGTAAGTGCTTTTGATAAATACACAGTAAAACCTGCAATAACAGCAAAAAAATTAGGAAAAGTATTTAAAGCACATGCAGGAGTAAAACTAACAAAAAACGGAAAATCAATAGACTTTATATTTGAAGCTGTAAGAAGAGAAGAGGACTGGGAAAAGAAACTAGTAGATAGATTACAATTATATAAAGACTTTTATGAAAGTTTTGTTCAATTCGATTCTGGATTTGAAACAAAACCACAGTTAATATTTGTATGTGAAGATGAAAAACATATGGTAGAAACGTTAAAAACAATAGTAACAAATAGAATGGAAATACCAGGAATAAAAACATTATTTACAACAGATTTAAGACAAAATAGTGAAACACTTGAAAAATCATTAGTAGAATTTAAAATTGATGAAGCAACAGGAAAATACAAAAAAGAAGAAATCGATTTAAAATTGTTAGGATAAATAAAAGATAAAAAAGAAATTCCAAATTGGAAATTGGAATTTCTTTTTTATTGTATAGGAAAAATCGACTTTTATCTTGACCTCATGTAAGATTTTTCCGTATACAACAAGGTTAGGCTACCTTAAAACGCCCGAACGAAGTGAGTGGCATGTATTTTGCACTTTCTTCGAAGGTATACTTAGCAAAATGCCTTTCTTATATACTTTTATTCTTTTTTCTTTTTTAAATCAAAGCTAATTGCATCTTCATTATCAAAGAAGTAGGAACTATCTGTTACGTCTGTTTGAATAGGATCAGTATCCCCTCTTTCATCCTTTGAAAATACTACTTTATTAGGTTTCCATTTTTGCTTTTCTTCTTTTTTATTGTCAGGTGATACATTTGCTATATACTTATTAAAGTTATATGTTTTTGTTTTATGAGGACTTTTATATTTGCTCTCCAAAAAGTCTACATTACCAAAGTTAACAACATTTTTTCCCTTCTTATCTTTTGTTTTATAAATAATACTCTTAAATTTAAGTCCTTGTATTTTAGCATTATGCATGTGATCTTTCCAATCCCATTTAGCGGCACCTAATGCAGAAGAATATGCACCGTCTTTTGTATCATAAGAAGGTGATATAGACCATTCTCTACGTTTTCCAAATTCTCTCATCCACCAATCCATTTCATCAGGTGTGTTGTTTCCAAATGTTATTTTAGTAGGTGAGTTTGCAAGTATTTTTTCAGATCCTAAACCAGAAACTGTTTGAGCAGAAAAAATGGTTCCAATTTTAAATTTTCTATATAATGTAAACATATCTTCAAAATTAGAAGGATCATAGTGATCGAATTCGTCCACATATAAGAAGTGAGGAATTCTATTTTTTACTAATTCACGATTGTTTTCTACAGAGCACATCATAAGCATTAAGAAAAATCTACCAAAACCTTGATCTGCTGTTCCACCAATTTCATATGGCCTTGTTGAAATAAGAACGATTTTACCTTCGTCTAAAACAGCTCCAAAGTCCATATTATTATATCTATTACAAATAATGTTTCTAGCTTCTGCTGAACGTAATAATACATCAAGTGTAGAAGAAGCAAAATGAACATATCTTTGCATATCTTTTCTTCCTTCAGAACCTTTATAGAAATATTGTTTAAAGTAAGATAATTGTAATTCATATTCTTTTGAAAGTTCTTCATCTTTTTCTAATTCTTCACACATTTCTTGTACTAAGTCAAAATTATTAAAGCATTTAAGTAAATCTTCTAAAGTTGGCATTAATCCATCATGCATTTTCCCATACATTAATTTTAAAAGTAATACTACATTTTGAATAGCTTGTAAAGAAATATCTTCTGAATATGCTAATTCAGCAGTGTGACTTGGAGGATTATATAATCCCCTAATAACTAAAGAAACAATCAAACCACAAAGAGCAGGACTACCAATAATAAATGGATTTAATCCAATTGATTCTGGGTTTGTTGGGTCTATTTCTATAAATGGCATATCATAAGCTTTTGCTACTTCTTTAATTGTATCTGTATGTTTTGAATCAGGACTTACGACTGTAATACCAAAATTTTTATATACAATAGAACCATTTGGTTCAATTTCATATATCATTTTCTTCATATATGCTTTATAAATATTTTCTTTTCCTTCAACAGGTGTAAGCATATTCAAATTAAAGTTTTTGTTTAAATATTCATTATTATAAGGTTTATTTAAGTAAGCAATATTTGTTTTTAATGCGGTATAACCCATTTCCTTAGAAACTTCACGGAAGAAGAATTTCTTTTCTATATCTCTTGCAATCATCGGTTCCATTATCATAGAAGTTTTACCAGTTCCAGAAGGACCAATTACGAGAGTAGGTTGTAATCTTCTAGATTCTAATATTTTAACAGGTTTACCTGTAGTTTTATCTTTACAAAATTCAATTTCTAGACTATAAGGACCAGTAGTACCATCTGGTGCAGATATATCTATACCAGGGTAATCACAAATTGATTCTTGAAAATTGTTAGGGAATATTGGGTCTTTAATTACTTTTAATAACCAAAGAACTACATTATAGAATGTTGTAAGTGGTATATAAATTGAAATTGCTGTAAGTGCATGTTTTATCAAGTCGGCAAATTCTGTAATAATAAACTCATGATTTGGCAATGCCATTATTCCAAGCCAAGCCAAACGATTTAGCCATTGAACTACCATTGAAACTCCAATTACATATAAGCAAATGTAATATGTATAGAAGAAAGATATTTTCGTTTCATCAGACTTACAAAACTTAGATGGATACGAAAATGCAAATGCAAGTACAGGACAAGCAAGAGCTAATGTATATCTAATTGGTCCCCAATAAGATACTGACATTCCTGTAAAAAACATTATTAGGAGTTCTACAACTCTATCTACTATTATAAATCCTGTTATTAATGTTAGAATATATGTAAAAAATGTATTTCTATCAGTCTTTAGTAATTTTAAAAATTTGTCTATATACTTCACTTAAAAATCCCCCAATTATCTATTTTTATACATATATATTATCTTATAAAATCGAGAAAAAAACAAGTCTTTTTAAAGAAAAAGTTCATATATATAAATAAGAAGACAAATTTTAATTTATTCAAATATTCAAAATTAAAACATGTTGAAAACATTGTAGGGGTCGCCGCCTTCGGCGACCCGAAGACATTGTAAACCTTGCAATATACATATTTTGCAACAATTTAATTGCGGGTTGCCGAGGGCGGCGACCCCTACTTTAGTCTGGAGGAATTAAAATAAAAAGAAAGAATAATAGAAACGATAAAACAACTGGCTTTATGCAAGGCGTTGTTGTTTTAATGCTTTCACAAGTAATTATAAAAATAGTAGGCCTAATATATAAGTTATATCTTACAAACAAACAAGGCTTTGGAGATAGAGGAAATGCAATATATTCAGCTGCATTCCAAATATATGCGCTATTTCTTACAATTTCTTCTGTTGGAGTACCAAATAGCATTTCAAAACTAGTATCTAGCAAAGTAGCAGTAGGAGATAATAAAGGTGCATATAGAATATTTAAAATAGCATTTGCATTATTTGGAATTCTTGGATTTGTTGGAAGTTCAATATTATTTTTGGGAGCAGAAATAATAGCCAATAAATATTTACAAATACCAGAAGCAAAATTAGCATTAATGGCTCTTGCACCATCAGTATTTTTAGTATCAATAGAAGCTGTGTTAAAAGGATATTTTAATGGAAGAGAAAATATATCTATCACAGCTAATTCACAGAGCCTAGAGCAAATATTTAAGACATTATTAACAATTGCAATAGTAGAAAATATAGGGAAAATATCTGGAAATAATACAATTGTTATGGCAGCTGGGGCAACATTAGCAACAACATTGGCAACATTATTTGCATTAATGTACTTATACAAGTATTTTGTAGATAGAAAAAAAGAAGTTTGGCAAGAGGTTATATCTTCTTCAAATAACAAAAAAGAAGGAATAAATAGAATTATAAAAAATATTTTATTAGTAACAATACCAATATCATTAACTGCACTTTTCTCAGCTTTAAGTAAGACAATTGATGCAATAAC